>Ga0105049_10001360_pt1 | contig 28810 bp, 16 predicted proteins | sample MAT06_FD_78087 | JGI IMG/M metagenome (GOLD analysis project Ga0105049, IMG submission 78087) | Freshwater microbial communities from Lake Fryxell liftoff mats and glacier meltwater in Antarctica - MAT-06 | ecosystem: Environmental > Aquatic > Freshwater > Ice > Liftoff microbial mat | place... | reverse complement strand
TAGTTGATGGCGCGTTGTTCCAAGGCTTTTTGGCCGAAGGTTTACAGCGCACGGGTGCCGGGCTAGGTTCTGTGATGATTGACTCACAACCCTTGGCCGTGGCGTTGATGGCTCGGTTCTTATTTGGTGAACAGGTGCGGCTATGGGGATGGCTAGGGTTGGCCTTTGGGGTCGTCGGGATCAGCCTTTTGGGCTTGCCTGAAGGGGTGATTTACGCCGCCATCCATGGCGGAATTTCGCCCAGTGTGGGCATGAATTTGATTGAGGAGCTCTTCCAAAATGGCCAATGGTTGATGCTGTTAGCCGCACTGTCGATGGCCGTAGGAACGGTGATGATGCGCTATGTGGGGCGCAACGCTGACCCAGTGGCCGCAACGGGGTGGCACATGATTGTGGGCGGAGTGCCGCTGTTTGTGTTGTCGGGGATGTTGGAGGTAGAGCCGTGGCAGCATTTAGGGGTGGCTGATTGGACGGCGATGGCCTACTCAACGGTGTTTGGAAGTGCGATCGCCTATGGTCTGTTTTTTTACTTTGCCGCCCGTGGCAACCTCACCAGCTTGAGTTCCCTCACGTTTCTGACGCCTATATTTGCGCTTCTTTTTGGCAACTTATTTTTGGGTGAGGTGCTCAACAACCTGCAATGGATGGGCGTTAGCCTGACGCTGGTGAGTATCTACTTAATCAACCAGCGCGATCGCCTATCTGAACGCTTTTCGAGAGCAAAGAAACCTACCGAAGACTCGGCGTTCTCTACCGATTTGGGGACTGAAGCCCTGGCCTTGTCGAGCACCCCTACCACGCCAGCCAAAGCAACGGAGCCAATGCCCTAGGCGGGGGAGTGAAATTAAACTGATTCGACACCCATCGTTTCGAATTTGGCTGAATCAAAATTTGTTGGGTGTACCTGAGCGATGTAGAAGGGCGATCGCCCCTCATCACAACAAAGTGGCACTCAAGATAAGGATGCAAAACGTGGGTGCCAATTAATGGCTTCAGTAATCTGGCTTAACGGATGACGGATTCCAATCATCCCAGCTCTCAGCCGAAGCCCCCTGAACGGTAACGGGAGAGGCGTTTGCAGATACTTTTTAAGAATGGAGCTAAGCGGATTCGAACCGCTGACCCTCTCAATGCCATTGAGATGCGCTACCAACTGCGCTATAGCCCCAGGTATGCGTTTACTATCATCCCTAAAAAAGAGGTATTCGTCAAGAGTCTGTTGAAATGTCAGGACAATTTGAGGGAAGATTGATATAGACCGTTCTCATTTCAACGTACTCAGCACTAGAATCTATTCCCTATGACCAATCCTTCCTCTGAATTTCAGCAAGTTGAGCCGCTAAACCAAGCGGAGGCGGAAGCATTGTTATTGTCATTGCGGCGGAAGGAAGAGAATTGGCTAGCCTGGGGCAATGGCTGTCAGCGGTTGCAAAAAGGGGGCTACGCACCACAACAGATTTTTGAAGGAACTGGCATTGAGCCAATTCACCAAAATCAGCTCATTGTGGCGGCACAGGTATATCGCTCGATTTTGGAGCAAGGTATTTCAGACGAGGTGCGATCGCGCTTTGAGCGCACAGGCAGCGACAGCCTCTATGAATTTCGGATCTTGGGAGTGGGCGATCGCATTGCCGCTGCCATCCTAGTGGTAGAAAAGGAGCTAGACTCCGAAGGCGCAAAAGAAGTGGCGCGGGCACTCAAAGATTTTTCCCGACTGGCCATCCCGCCTGATGCATTTCCTACGTATCCAGCCGATGCAGTGGCCTATCACTATTGGAAACTCGCACGTCAACAAGGAGACTTGCAGGAGCGATCGCGCCTCATTGCCCAAGGGTTGCGCTTTGCGGCCAGCTCAACCGCCCGCCAGCAAATTGAGAAACTCCTCACAGATTTCACGATCATGCGGGCGAAGAAAGCCCCCATGCTCCCCACCTATCGCCACGAAACCGAGAGCGAAGTTCCTCGAATTATTCCTGTTGTCGGTAAGATGCCCCTCACCGTCGATGACTTTAAAGCAGTCCCCATTCCCGCAGAAGAAGGCGCATTTCGGCTCGTGAAATTTTCAGGAACAGGGGCTTGGGTCGCGCTACCTGGATGGCAGGCCGTTTTTGCCGCCGATGACCCCGTCGCGTTTTTGATGAGTTCCGACGACCTCCCCGCCGACATCGCTGACCATAACGAGGAAGTGTTGGTATTGATCGATCGGGCTAACCGAGACTGGAATGAGTTTAGCTACTACTTAGTTCACTCAGACGAAACCCTCGATGTAAATTGGTTCCCCGACCCCCCAGAACAGACCATCCTAGGGCGCGTCTTGCTCATTTTGCGCCCCCAACAAGTGTTAGACGCCGCTTTCAACAAACAGCCCTGGCAAATGGATGATTAGGGTATAAACCGAGTAAGTGATTGAGACTTCTAAATAGGTTGAAGCTGTAGGCATCTCAACACCTACAGGTTCTTGCAGCTATAGCCATAGTCACGCTGGTTAGGACATCAAGCAACCCTTAAAACGTTCAAACGTTTGAACATTTATTTGGAAAATGTCTCAACCAGACTGGCTACAGCACTGACAGAGAAGTGTCCTAATGGATCATGGCTACCGTTATGTCAGCCTGAACCAGAGTTCATAATCTTAGTCAAAATCTCATTAAAAAAGCAGCCTTGAACAAGCTGCTTTTTAAGTGTTGTGCCATGCTAGCGGCAATATTTTGTTGATATTGACTGCCTAGCAGAGCTTTTTAATGGAGCTGAGGAGAGTCGAACTCCTGTCCGCATCGGGTATTAATACCCCACTCGTTCACAGGCTTAGCTTCTCTAACCCTTGAAGCGGGAATCGTCTATTGTCCCTGGCGACGGGATTCTCTAGTAATTTCTTTTTTGAATCTCGACTAGAGGCTAAGACTCAAAGCATCCGTTGGGGGTTGGACTACGATCCTTAACGGAGTCAAACCGTAGACGCTCGAACCTAAATGAGGTTTTTGTTAGGCGACAGCTACTGCTGCACGCTTACGAGCAAAGGGTACGATGTTGTTCGCATGTACTTGTTTTGAGCCATTGATTTACGAGAGTTAGCCCGCTCTCGGCCTGAATCATAGGATAACGTTCGCCAACACGTCGAAACCGTTGCAGCCCCATGTCAGTCTTCATTATAGCAAGGGAAATAACATCTGAGAGGGAATTGAATAAGTTTGAAGGCGCATCATGGGTTCGTTGGAGCTGGGCTCGGCACAGTACACTAGATCACGCTACCGATCGCGCTAACAGGCGCGTAACTAGGGTTATACGGCGGCACAATTAAGATTACTGGTTAAGACAGAATGGCATGGGGGATAAAATCGTTTTCTTTGGTACACCACAATTTGCAGTTCCCGCATTAGAGCGATTGCTGCGTGAGCCAGGGTTTGAGGTGGTGGCGGTGGTCACACAACCGGATCGTCGTCGGGGGCGGGGCAAAGAGTTGGTGCCCTCTCCAGTCAAGCAGATCGCGGTGGCTCATGATATCCCGGTGTGGCAACCCCAGCGCATCAAAAAAGATGTGGAAACCCTGAACCAATTGCGGGCGGCAGTTGCGGATGCATTTGTCGTCGTGGCCTACGGGCAGATTTTGTCTCAGGAAATCTTGGATATGCCTCGGTTGGGCTGTGTCAATGCCCATGGCTCGCTGTTGCCTGAGTATCGAGGTGCTGCGCCGATTCAATGGAGTTTGGTGCATGGCCAGAGCGAAACCGGCATCACGACCATGCTGATGGATGCCGGGATGGATACGGGTGCGATGCTCCTGAAGGGGATGGTGCCCATTAGCCCCTGGGATCATGCTCAGGATGTGGCGATTCGGTTAGCCGAGCAGGCTGGGAGTTTGTTGGTACAAACATTGCGGGGGTTAGAGTCAGGCACCCTCACCCCAACGCCTCAGGATGAGGATCTGGCGACCTATGCGCCGTTGATTCACAAGGTTGATTATGGGCTGGATTGGGAAAAAGGGGCGATCGCCCTACATAACCAAGTGCGCGGCTTCTACCCCAATTGCCTCACCCACTTTCGGGGGCAGCCGTTGAAGATGTTGGCGACAGTGCCCCTCGGCGTGATCGATGCTGATCTGCCCGATGGCCTGCGTGCCCTAGCCGATGACTGGATGGCGCTGCCCACCACTGCGGCTCCGGGTACGATCGTGGGGTTGTTGAAAAACTGGGGGGCGATCGCCCAAACCGGGGACGGGTGGCTCCTCCTAAAAGAAATCCAGCAACCCGGTAAAAAAGTACAAATGGGCTGGGATTTTGTGAACGGAACCCATCTAGAAATAGGTGAACGGCTAGGGACATCCCAAGATCTCTAGTTCCCAGACAGATCCTTAATGTTGTAGGTGCATTCCTCTACCCTTAAAATCTGCTGCAGATCCGGTGTGGCTCTGCTTAGGGATGATGCCCTTCCCAGCGTTTGAGGGGAACACAGTCAATGTCGAGTTGGTCGAAGGTGCGGGCAATCACAAAATCGACCAGATCCTCAATCGTTTGAGGGTGATGGTACCAAGCGGGGATCGCTGGCACAATGCGGGCACCGGCTTCGGCGAGGGCGGTGAGGTTACGCAGATGGATCAAACTAAACGGGGTTTCGCGGGGCACCACAATCAGCGGACGGCCTTCTTTGAGTTGCACATCTGCCGCGCGTTCTAACAGATCAGAACTAAGCCCTGCGTTGATTTTGGCCACAGTGCTCATGCTACAGGGAGTAATGACCATGCCCTTTGTGCGAAATGAACCACTGGCAATGGTGGCTCCAACATCCCCCCAGGGATGGCAGCGCAGTTTGCCCCCCGCCACATTTCCGGCCTGTTCTCGCCAAAACTGCTCTTGCTGCAGGGGTTCGACGGGGAGGCGCAGACCATATTCGGCTTGCCACACAAGGTAGGTAGATTTAGAAGCCACCACATCTACGGTGTAGTCAGCCTCTAAGAGAAACTTGAGCGATCGCACGGCATAGATTTGCCCAGAGGCTCCGGTAATGCCCAAAATCACAGAATCGGGAGAGGCCGTCAACAGACTAATCCGCTAAACAACAAAAAACTATGAACCTGGACGGAATAACCCCAGGCTCTTCGATCTCTAAAGCACGATGGATCTATCAAGGATCTATCGAGGGATCTATCCAAATCCTAACGACCCCTTACACTTTCAGCGTCTCCTCAGCGACAGAGGTCGCTCAAACCGCTGTAAGGAGGTTGTTCTAGCGATCGCTTATGCACTATCTTAACGCGGACAGTCGATGGCGGGGGAGGGCTGAGATAGGAGCGATCGCCCTCCCCCAGATCTAGACAAATGCGGGGTGATCCCCGCATTTGTTCTAGACTTCTTCTTCATCAAAATCATCAGCCCTATCAGACTCAGAGGAAGAATCGGCTTCATCGGTTTCGGCATCATCGGAGGTTTCGGCCTCCAATTCCACAGAATCCATCTCATCATCCAGATCAGAAGCAAGATCATCATCATCTTCGCTGGCTTCGCTGCCACCGCCCACCGCCAACAAGTCAATTTGCTGACGATAGTAATCGACGCTCTTCACTTGAACTTCGACGCGATCGCCCAAGCGAAACTGCTTCCGGTTTTTCCGGCCTACGAGTTTCTGTTGCCGCGAGCGGAATTCGTACCAGTCATCCTTGAGCGAGCTGACATGGACGAGCCCTTCGACCAGCAACTCCTCGATTTCGACAAAGAACCCATAGGACTGAACCCCGGTAATAATGCCGTGGAACAGTTCCCCAGTGCGCTCTTGCATGTACTCTGCTTTTTTCAGCCCTTCCAGGTCGTTTTCGGCTTCCTGGGTCAGCTTTTCTTGCTCCGTCAGCGGAACGGCCACCGTGTTGAAATAGTCTGTCAGCTCCTCATGCATATCGCTGGGTAAGACCGTCCAAGCGATGGAACCATGGCAAGAACTGCTATGGAGATCAACCTTTTCCTTCGAGCGCGTGGTTTTGCGATCGCGCCCATGTTCAAACACCGCATGGAGCACCCGATGCACGAGTAAATCGGGGTAGCGTCGCAGGGGTGAGGTGAAGTGGGTATAGCCATTCTCTAGAGCTAAGCCAAAGTGACTGCCAGGGGTGGTGCTATACACCGCTGGCTTTAGCGTCTCCAGCAACAGATAGGTCAACACACGCTCGGCTTGGGATTCAGCAAAGCGTTGGGTTAAAACCTGGTAGTCACGGGAATGCACCTCGTCTTCGTTTTCGGGGGCATAGTCGATGCCCATATTGGCCACCAGCTTTGCTAGCTCCTGCACATCCACAGGGTCAGGAGTACGGTGAACCCGATATAGGGCAGGCACTTGGAGGGCGTTGAGATGCTCAGCGACCAACTGATTGACGAGCAACATCAGCTCCGTCACGATGCGGCGGGCGGGCAGCAAAGACGACACCACCATCGCCCCTAATTCGCCCTCATCATCGTATTGGAACTTGGTGGAGAGGAACTTACCCAACTCAGGGTTATGTTCTTCAGGGAAAATGCTCTCCGAGAGGCTGAGGTCGAAGGCTCCACGCTGGAGCCGCTGACTGCCCACGGCCTCACTGACAGCATAGAGTTGATCCACCAATTCAAACACCGGTTCTAACGGTTTCAACTCATTTAAGGATGGCAGCGGATAGGGGGATTCGGCGTGATCTTCTGGGTGATTGCGCTGCACAATCGCTTGGGCTTGTTGGTAGTCTAGATGGTGATTGACCTGAATCACACTGGGCTGAATTTCATATTCCTGCACCTCGCCCTCTGCGTTGAGCAAAATCAACACAGAAATGGCTAGCCGATCTTCCCCCGGCAGCAATGAGCAAATGCGGTGCAACTGCTCAGGGATCATGGGCACCACCACTTCCCCTAAGAAGACTGAGGTTCCCCGCTTTTGAGCCTCTAGATCGATGGGCGATCGCGGCACTACATAATAAGAAACATCCGCAATGTGAATGCCTAACCGCCAGCGATCGCCCTCTAGTTTTTCGAGGCTGAGCGCATCATCAATGGCAGGGCTATGGGGATGGTCGGGGCCATCAATGGTAATCGTGGGCAGTTCGCGCAGGTCAAGCCGTTTTTTGAGGTCAGTCTTGCGAAGCTTGGTGGGTAGCTCCTTGGCAATCTCGATCACCGCTTCCGAGAAATGGCGAGGCAGATCATGCTTGCAGCACACGATGTCAATGTCAGAGGCCGCCTGGGCATCGCTCCCTAGGATCTGAGCCACCCGCCCTAGGGGTAAACGTTGACCGAGGGGATAGCGCAAAATTTCAACATGCACTAATTGATCGACTGCATCATCTATCGGTGGATCTTCACTCGACAGCAATTCCATTTCAAACAGCAAACGATCATCGAGGGGCACTGCTCGGTGGTCACCCTCGTCGGTTTTGCGCACCCGCGCCAAAATCGAACTATTGGAGCGTTCCAAAATCAGCCGCACTTCGCCCTCTGGGCTACGCCGCCGACTTCCTTCTTTGGTGACACGCACCAACACGCGATCGCCATTCCAGGCCGTATTTAACTGACTTTCGCGAATGTAAATATCTTCGGAGGCTTCTTCATCTTGGATGGCAAAGCAAAACCCCTTGCTCGAACAGCGCAGCTTGCCTTCGACCACATCATCTTCTTCAACCCGGCGATACTTCCCCCGTTCTTTGACCAAGAGGCCAATCCGCTCTAAGGCATCGAGGGCGATATGCAAACGGCGCAGTTCATCCTCGTCTGTGCATTCTAGTTTCTTTTCGAGCGCCTTAGGGGCAACGAGTTTATCATCCTGAAAGTTTGCTAACAGCGAAGCAATAGAAAAACTCATGTAGCGATTGAACCTCTTTAATCCTTTGCAGCAGAGGATGTCAACCAGCGTAACTGACCGGGGGGAACTGGCAAGGACAAGGTATAGAGCCAACGCTCAACGAAAACCTAACCTCATAGTGGCCACTCTCCTAGACTTACCCAGAACGAAACCACGGCTCAATGATTGCCGATGCTCCGCCCATTGTGGCGAAAGCCAGTTGGTGAGAGGTTATGTCTGAAAGCTCGTAAAACTAACAGCATCAAAATTATTTGCCTATCGAACAGGAACCAGCCTGTCTTAGCTATTGGCTGGTTTGTGCGATCGAAAAAAACCAATGCTATCAATCCGCATCACGATGGCTCAAGACAACCCACCCCTTTTAGTTAACAGAATCGTCCGCCCGTCTGACAGAGGCTTGAACGATTCTGGCTGACAGCCATGAACATAATTTGAACAATGACCGAGATACGCAAAGAGACGGAAAGACTCTCTAGACTGTATACCTACCGTACTTATACTTCCGCATTTCAGGATCAATTGTCAAATTTCTTTGCAATATTGATCTAGCCTTACCGTTCAAACCGATATCTTTGCTTTGAATTCTGTCTAGAAATCTGTCTAGAAAGCCCATTTTTAGAGGAGTCTTTCGAGTAACGACAGATCCCTTCATTGGTATCAGCCTCAAAAAGCTGGGTATCAATTATGCTGTCTTCTTCGGCAGTGATAGCCCACAGCCATAACCCCAGAAGCTTCTAGCGGCCATCTTTACTCTCAGCTATCTTTCTAGCTAGCGGCTCTCAATTCTAAGGTGAACGGAGACGATAGGGTGTCGCTCAAAACAGGATGATCTGTATGGGCAACAGTCTGGTGAATAGGGTGTTGCATCAGAGCAGCATTTGAGCACCTATTTCTTTGAGTACCTATTTCTTTAAGAACTCATTTGCAAATGGCAATAATATCAAGACTTGAGATTATGACTCAAGACCATAGGAGTGTTTTTCCAAAAACATCTCCGAATCGTCCGAATCGAAAGAGGGGCAGTCGTTCTATTTTGGTAGTGTACCCAGTCTGTGGCTGTTTTTTCTCAACGCCGTAAAGCAACTATGGCCTAGAAGCAATAGCAACAGATCTAGAAGATTGCCGATTGGTCTTCGTCTAAGCTTTATGGCAAATTATTCGGGTTTGAGCTGTGGGCGGCGTAAGGAGGAATAGTGTCCTCATATTTTCTGATGGCGCTTTGGGCGGCGTGCCTACCAACAGAGCAGAAGGTTAGTGTCTTCTCACCTTGCTCAGGCCGCTTCGAGCGTAGGGGGAAGGTATATCAAAGGGGGCGCGCTACCCGATTCTGGTTGGGATGTTTATGCCTGTTGATCCTAAAAGTACGCTGCCTGAATCCAATGGTCATCATCTCCATTCTGGGGTGAAGGGTGAGGTTAAGTTCTACAGACCAGAGAGCTTTGCAGCAGAGCCTGCTGAAGAAAATGAATTGGCCGAAGGGATTCGGATTGTGCGGCGGCGACTGCGGTTGTTTGGGGGAGTGGCGATCGCCATTACTACCGTCATTTGGGGTTGGACGTTGACCCGCACCCCCATTTATCGGGGTGAATTTCGGGTATTGGTAGAACCCGTTGCCAACGCTGACCCCTCTAGAGCGTTGTTGCAGGATGGCCCACTGAGCCTATCTCCAAATTTTGACTATTCCACACAGATTGAGGTGTTGCGTAGCCCTGCACTGCTCACCCCTATTGCCGAACAACTGCGCCAGATTGATCCTGATTTTCGGTATGGGCGCTTGGCTGAAAGCCTTCAGGTGACGCGGTTGCGGGATACCAAGGTGTTATCGGTCAGCTACGAAGACCGCAACCCAGAAGCCATTCAGCGGGTGTTAGATGAAGTCTCCGACAGTTTTTTGAACTATAGCTTTCAGCAGCGCCAACTCAATTTGCAGCAGGGCATCCAGTTTGTGGAAGGCCAATTGCCCGAGTTGCAAGAGCGCGTGGATAGTTTGCAGCAACGGCTCGAACAATTTCGGCAAGAGTATAGCTTGATTGACCCTGAAAGACGCGGCGGTGAGCTGTCGGAGCTGATTAGTGGGGTCGAGAAGCAACTCCAAGAAACCCAAACGGCACTTATGGAGGCGCGATCGCTCTATGCGAGCCTCCAAGGACAACTGGGGTTTAACGACCAAGAAGCCCTGGCTGCCTCTAGTTTGAGTGAATCAGAACGGTATCAAGGGCTGCTTTCTCAACTGCGCGAGGTGGAGGCTAACATCGCCACCGAGTCTGCCCGGTTTCAGCCCGACAGCCCCAATATCATCGTGCTCGAAGATGAGCGTGCCAGTTTACTGCCCCTACTCGACGCAGAAGCCAACCGGATTTTGCAAAACTTTGGGGGCGCAGGGGGCGGGCGTTATGGCAACCTCACCCCAACCGCCCTAGAGTTGACGCGGCAACTGGTGAACACCGCTAACCAAGTGCGGCAGCTAGAGGCTCGCCGCGATGCTTTAGCACAGGTGGAAGGTGGGCTGAAGCAAGAGTTTGCGATTGTGCCGGCCTTGGCACGGCAATATACCGAGTTGCAGCGAGAATTGGCAGTAGCGACGGATAGCCTCAATCGCTTTTTGGCAACCCGTGAAACCTTACAAATTGATGCGGCGCAAAAATCTGTCCCTTGGGAGTTAATTTCTGAGCCACGGGTGGCGGGGCAGCCTGTGTCGCCCAATGTGCCACGTAATTTGATGTTGGGGGCGATCGCCGGTCTTGCTGCTGGGGTGCTATCCGCGCTGCTGGCCGACAAACTCGATCGCGTGGTGCATACCCCCGACGATGTTAAAACCATTGCCCGCTTGCCCATTCTAGGCATGATTCCGCATACCCAAGGTTTAACCAAGGATGCGGCAGCGAACGGGCATGGGCTATCGGGGCAGGGTGGCTTGTCTCAGTTTCTCCGAGGTGGCGCGATCGCCCCTCCCGCCCAAACCCCTGTGCAAACCGAGGCTGTTACTTTAGGAAATGGGCGATCGCCCTACACCGGGTCGCCCTTCTTTGAGTCTTTCCGCTCCCTTGCCGCCAACCTCCGCTTCCTCAGCTCCGATGCTCCCCTCCGTTCCATCGTCATCAGCTCCCCGTCTCCCATGGAAGGGAAATCGACCGTAGCTGCCAACCTCGCCGCCGCCGCTGCCGAAATGGGGCAACGGGTGTTGTTAGTGGATGCGGATCTCCGGTGTCCTAAAATCCATGAGCGCTTAGGGTTGCCCAACTTCCGAGGGCTGAGCGACCTCCTGACACGGGATGTAGAACTGCGCCAAATCGTCCAAACCGCTCCTGACAACCCTTTCCTCAACATCTTAACCGCTGGGCAAGTGCCCCCCGACCCCACCAAACTGCTTTCCTCTCGACGGATGCGCACCCTGGTTGAGCAATTTCAAACCACCTTTAACTTGGTGATTTACGATATGCCACCCATTTTAGGGTTTGCTGATGCCACCCTGGTTGCCACCCATACAGATGGCCTAATGATGGTAGTCGCCCTCGGCAAAACCCGCCGCGCTGACTTAGCCCAGGCGATCGAAAGCATCCGTCTATCACCGATTTCTTTGCTCGGAGCCGTCGCCAATGGCATCCGGTCGCAAACGGCCTCGGGCTATGATGGCTACCACTCTCGCTATTACCGATCCCACTACGGTGCCCAAGCCGCCGCCCAAGCTGTCGGTCATCACAACGCCACTAAAACAGAATCGGCAGGTTGGCAAACCTTACCCAAAACCCTCCTTCAAAAAGGAGCAACGGCGCTCTCTAGCCACCCCAAACCCCCACCGCCGCCGTCCAGCCTTTCAAAGATCGCCTCCAATCCGCCTCCAACCCAGGCTTCATCTCAAAGCAAGCCCCAGGCCAACACTACGGCACTTAGCCCCATTCTTCGCATCACCCTCATTTCTGGGGTTAGCGGCGTTGTTGTTATGCTGTGGATTCTGCAAATGGCGCGGCAATGGCGCACCCCTGACCCCGTGCCCCCGGCACCCCCCACCGCCGTGGAAAGTGCCCCAGCCCTGCCCACCTCTCCCGCCATAGACCCATCGCTTGCGCCTAATGCCGAAACCCAGCCCACCGATCCGGCGGCTGCGTTCACTGAACCATCTGCAACAGAACCCACCGCGACCCCCGATCCGGCGGCTGAGTTCACCGAGCCAGACACGGAGTTTATCGAGCCACCCGTTGCAGAACCTGCGGCACCGATCGATCCGGCAACCGATGATGGTCTGTTGTATCCGTTGCTGACCCCAGCCCCCAACCCCGACGTCCCAGAATAATCTCTACCTTTGCCGAGCAGAAAGAAAATGCCCAACGGGGCACAACAATGTCCCATGATTAGTTGCATGGTCAATGGATTCCCGTTTTCACGGGAATGACGTCGGAAGGTCTTAAACTTCATCGCGGTGGCTATACTTTTACTGGCTGAACCATTGGCTGAAACGATTCAGTGGCATTCAAATCGGTGGTCATCAAAAGCTGAACCATTGGCTGGAACGATTCAATAGTATTCAAATCGGTGGCCATCAAAAATCATCCAAAAGCCCTTTTAGTATTTCCCAAGGGCTGATGACTGCTCTTTCTCAAAGGCGTCTTTTCACCTCAAAGGCATCTTTTAAAGACGTATTCATATCGGCCTTAAGCCGCCAATCTGTCTTTGCAAGACCTCGCGAATTTTGACCTTTTGGCTATTGATCCTTTGATTTGCGCCAGAAGCTTCGCACGCGGGGGCTTCTTCATTTCTGGGGGGCATACTACACTTGTAATACGACAACATCGATCCTTTGGAGGATAAAGAGTGCGTATGATGTACACCATTAACCGAACCCCAACCACCGACATGGAGGTGACGAGCATCCGCCTAGAGCGAGAGTTAAAAGAACATCTCAAAGGCTTGGCGGGCGATCAAGGGTATCAAGCCCTCATCCGCGATGTGTTGTGGAGTTATGTGCAACAAAAGACCGGCCACTCTCGGCGCAGCATCCGCCCTGACCAAATTCGTCTCAGTATAGGGGCGATCGCCCAACAAGAAGAAACTTGCGCCCTAACCGGCAAAATTATTCACCCCCAAGAATCTATGCTGTTGGGGTTGACTTATACTGGCGAGATGGTGCCTCTCAGTGAGGGTAGTCTGGCCGCTTAGGATTTTACCAATGGCTCCTCGACCGCGAAAACGATTTGCCCAGCACTGGCTGCGTAGCGAAAAAGCACTGCAACAAATTGTCAAAGCTGCCGATTTATCGGGAGGAGAATCGCTGGTACGCTCCAAGCCAGCCGCCTCCGTTGAGGAGCCATTGACCATCGTAGAACAGCCACCCATAGATGGATCGGCTCACGTCATCAGTCCAGTGGTGGCGATCGCCCCAGGCATTTCCCCATCGCTCCTTCCAGCCATCCCCTCCCAGGGAGATTGCGTCTTAGAAATTGGCCCTGGCTTAGGTGTGTTAACCCGGCAACTCTTAGGGCGATCGCGCGCCGTTGTCTCGGTTGAGATTGATCGTGATCTCTGCGTGCAGTTGCGCAAAAACCTAGGCGATCCGCCTAATTTTTTGTTACTCCAAGGCGATTTTCTATCCCTTGAGTTAGACCCCATTCTCCAACAATTCCCGGCCTTCCAAGCCCCCAACAAAGTGGTGGCCAACATTCCCTACAACATCACAGGGCCGATTCTCGAAAAACTGCTAGGCACCATCGCCCAACCCAATCCTCACCCCTACGACAGCCTCGTCTTATTGATGCAAAAAGAAGTGGCCGAGCGGCTTTGTGCGCGTCCGGGGCGCAAAGCCTTTGGGGCATTGTCGGTGCGGGTACAATATTTGGCCGAGTGTGAGTGGGTTTGTGATGTCCCTGCCCGCGCCTTTCAGCCGCCACCGAAGGTCGATTCGGCGGTGGTGCGGCTCAAGCCTCGGCGCTCTTTGCTCTCCGTTGATCGCCCCCAGCGCCTCGAAACCTTGATCAAGGTTGGCTTTGCCAATCGGCGCAAAATGCTTCGCAATAACCTCAAGGGTTTGTGGGCAGGGGTTTCGGGTGCTGATCAGGCGATCGCTGATAGCGCTGAGGCCGATCTGGGTCAAGATCTAGCAGAGACTCCCGATCCTCTGGCCAACGCCCCCATTGATGATCGGGATGATTGCGTGCGGCTGCTCGAACACCTCGGACTCAACCCCCAAGCCCGCGCCGAAGATCTGGGCGTCGATGCCTGGGTCGCCCTGAGCAACGCCTGGGGCAAAGAACTCGCTCTGCGAAACGCTCCTTCAGCCTAAGATCCGCTCTGGTAGGCTAGGGGATGTTGTCAGACATCCCAGTTGCCCACAGCCCACGACTCCAACCCGTTCCCCACCGCTTCATAGCGTCCCACAGGCAGCTTAAAGTGCGCTGGCAGGATGCTGGAGCATAGGGTTCAGAGGTATTTCTGGCCTGGGTCTAGAACCGGAAAGATGGGAAGATAGGGGGATAACGGCATGAGGCGGAATGAATTCGGCAGGCTGCCAATTTCAGGCTTCAGCGTGAATGTTGAGTCGCAGGATTGGCAATCTGGAGGATTGGCGTTCTGGAATGGGTGAACGGCGACGGTGCTAAACTTTAGCGGTTTTGCCCTTTATCGGGTTGATCGAATGGTTTCATGGATAGTGGTATCCCGAGGATATGGGCTTAGGTTTTTATGCGTGCGTATTCGTTAATTGCTCCGGCAAAAATTAATCTGTATTTAGAAATTTTGGGCGATCGCCCTGACGGCTACCACGAACTCGTAATGGTGATGCAGAGCATCGCCTTAGCCGATCAGGTCACCGTCCACTTGAATGGCACCGACCGGATCCAAGTGGCCTGTGAGCATCCTGAGGTGCCCCTTGATCACACCAACTTGGCCTATCGCGCCGCCATGCTCATGGCCGAGTGCTACCCCGAAGCCTATCAGCAATATGGCGGGGTCGATATTCGGATTGAAAAGCATATTCCGGTGGGGGCTGGGTTAGCCGGAGGCTCTACCGATGCGGCAGCGGTGCTAGTGGGGCTAGATCTGATTTGGAGCCTTGGCGCAACCCAGGGCGAGTTACAAGAATTGGGGGCACGCTTGGGGTCTGACATCCCCTTTTGTGTGTCGGGGGGGACGGCGATCGCCACCGGGCGCGGCGAAGCCCTCTCGCCCTTGCCCGACCTCGACGGCCTCTCGGTGGTGCTCGGGAAATATCGTAGCCTGTCGGTGTCTACGCCGTGGGCCTATAAAACCTATCGCCAACAGTTTGAGCAAACCTACATCCGGGAGGGCGATCGCCTCCAGCATCGTCGCCAAGAACTCCAGTCAGGCGCAATGGTGACGGCCATTAGCCATGGCGATCGCCCCACTATCGGCCACCTGCTCCACAATAATCTCGAAAAAGTGGTGCTGCCAGCCTACCCAGCGGTGGCCGCCCTCAAAGCGGCCATGCAAGCCTGCAACCCATTGGGCTGCATGATGTCTGGCTCTGGCCCAACCGTGTTTGCGCTCACCGAAACCCCAGAACAGGCTGAGCAAATCCAAGCAACCGTCCGCGAGGCATTCCCTGACCCCGACCTCCAACTTTGGGTAACGAGCCTATCACGCAGTGGCATTCAAATGACTCAGCTTTAGCCGCATGGGTCTTTAGAACCACGAGCCTTTAGAACCACGAGCCTTTAGAACCACGAGCCTTTAGAACCACGAGCCTTTAGAACCACGAGTCTTTAGAACCACGAGTCTTTAGAACCATGGATATGCTCCAAGGTAAACCGCATCCTGGCTACCCATGATTCCTGTGAAATTGGGGATCAGGGAAGCTTTAGCGTGAGCGTGTTCTAAGTTCAGCGTATGCCCTCACCCTCAAGTCCTTTGCCGCTCAGGGACTTTGAGGATGCCAGATCCCCCGCTCCCGTTGTGAAGGGAAGCGAGGCAGCTTGAGAGAGGCTACCAGCGCAAAGTGGCGTTTTTGTTTGTGCTGAGAGGTACTGTTCGCAACTAGGAGAACCTTCTACAATCTCGAAGTTTCATCGTTGACGGCGACGTCAGCCGATACTGAGTGCCAAGGCTGAATCAAGCTGAGGGGCTGTCGGTTAAGGCAGCGGTTTCTAGCAAGCCCTGGCCAACGATGATGAAGCGATCGGTGTGAACTGACTGATAGGCGGAATGTTTGGGTGAGGAGTGAAGGGTGATGAGCGATCAAAAGCCAGATGAGCTAAAGCCAGATGAGCTGAAGCCAGGTGATATCGAAGCCTTTGTTGATCAAATGGCGGCAATGGTGGGGTTGCCAATTCCGCCAGATTGTCGATCTGGGGTGGTGGCCAATGTTACACGGACAGCGGCGATCGCCCGTCTTGTTTTAGACTTTCCCCTCCCAGTCGAGGGAGAATCTGCCCCCCGATTTGAACCCTAGGGCGTTTCCTCTAAGAGCCTGATAAACGCCTGATAAGTGCCTGATAAGGGTCTGGGGGCATCGTGCCGATTTCGATATGAGTGGGTTAAAGGAGCATTAGGGATGGATTGGATACAGGCAGATGCGATCGCCACAGCGGAGGCGGTGCGCTCTGGGAGGGTAACGGCGCAGCAGGTGACCGAGGCCGCGTTAGCGCGCATTTCGGCAGGAGACCCGGCTCTCAATGCCTTTACGGAGGTGTTGGCGCAGCAGGCGATCGCCCAATCCGAGGCCGTTGATGGGGCGATCGCCTCGGGGCAAGATCCGGGGGTGTTGGCTGGGGTTCCCTTTGCGGTCAAAGACCTGTTTGATGTGGCAGGCGTCGTTACCTTAGCCGGGTCGAAGATTAACCGCGAGCACCCGCCCGCGACCCAAGATGCCACGGCGATCGCCAAACTCAAGGCGGCTGGGGCAGTTCTCGTCGGCACCCTCAACATGGATGAGTACGCCTATGGCTTCGTGACCGAAAACAGCCACTACGGCCCCACCCACAACCCCCATGCCCTAGACCGGATTGCCGGAGGCTCCTCTGGCGGGTCGGCGGCGGCGGTGGCCGGGGGCTTAGTGCCCCTGAGCTTAGGTACCGATACCAACGGCTCTATCCGCGTTCCGGCGTCCCTCTGCGGTATTTTTGGCCTCAAGCCTACCTATGGGCGGCTTTCGCGGGCGGGGGCACATTTGTTTGCCACCAGTTTTGACCACATTGGGCCTTTTGCGCGATCGGTGCGCGATTTGGCAGTCAGTTTTGATCTGTTGCAAGGCTCTGATCCCCGCGATCCTATCTGTAGCGATCGCCCTCCAGCATTGACCCTGCCCCAGCTCAGCCAAGGATCTGAGAACCTGCGGATAGCCGTAGCCGATGAATACTTTGCCACCGGAGCCTATCCAGAGGTATTGCAAGCCGTTGAAACTGTTGCCACAGCTTTGGGGGCAACCCAGCGGGTGCAAATCCCCGAGGCCAAACGCGCCCGCGCCGCTGCCTATATCATCACTAGCTGTGAAGGCAGTAACCTGCATTTCTCAAATTTGGTGGCGCGACCCATGGATTTTGACCCAGCAACGCGCGATCGCTTCCTTGCTGGGGCGCTCATGCCGGGGTCTTGGTATGTCCAGGCTCAACGGTTTCGCCGCTGGTATCGAGATCGGGTGCGTGAGTTGTTTGAGCAGGTCGATGTAATCCTCGCCCCCGCAACCCCCTGCGTTGCGCCCCACATTGGCCAAGAAACTATGATAATAGAGGGGCAAGAGGTGCTGCTGCGACCAAACCTCGGCCTCTACACCCAGCCGCTCTCGTTTATCGGCCTGCCCATCCTCTCTGTGCCCCTACAACAACCTGGCGGTCTGCCCATCGGCATCCAACTGATCGCGTCTCCCTACAACGAAGCCTCTATCCTCCGCGTCGCTGCGGCCTTAGAGCAGATGGGTATCGTTGCAGCTCCCGCGATCTACCCAGCCCAAACCCCTGCGATCGCCTAATCGCTCACCCCTCCGCATCCAAAGAACACGCCAAATTCTCTTAACCACAGAGGCCAAAATCCCGCTACCGTCGAAGCCAGCATCGAATATTTTGGCGCTGGTGCCCCGCCACCAAGGATCCAGTACGCTACAGCAGAAATTTACCCTGTAGCAATGAGTCACCATTTCCTTCGGCTTCGCTCAGAGAACGTTGGTTGGGTTCTGGCTTCGATATTGCTCAGGCAGCATCGTCCCTGAAGGGAATTTGCAACGTTATATGAACATCGTTTCATGGCAGATCTGACGATTTCCTTAAGACTGGCGATCCCCAGGGTTTCTTATCAGAGAATCCTAAGATTAACTCTATGGCTCATCCAAGTCAGCGAGGCCAAAAATTAGGTTTTGGCGGTTTCTAGTCTGCTTTTTTAATATTCAAGGTATTTCTGGGATCTATGAATATTTCTTCTGGTTCTACCCCAATCTCTCCGATACCCTTTGATTGAACCCCTCTTTAAGGAGTTCCGTTCAGTCAGACATTATGACCCTTCAAGCTGTTTGCTCAATGATCTTGGGTCAGATTGTTCCTCAGTTTTTTATCGAGAGGCGCATCACCGTTTTATCTCCATGCCTTGTTATCTCCGTTCCTCTGAAGATTTCCGTTGCGCTCAAGAGGGTAGAGTCTACATTCATTCCGTGGTTGCGGGTCAAGCCCACGGCTAATGGCTAACGCCAATGATCAACGCCAAGGACTCATCTGTAGATATCTCATCCCATAGATATACAATCTCCGGATATCTAGCCTCTAGATATTTAGCCTCTAGATATTTAGCCTCTGGATATCTAAACTTAAGTGCATCAAATAGTTTTTTTGAAAATCCGTCTGGGCATCAATTCGTTTCGGTTTCATTGGATGATCTGAGCCTTTTCTCCTAAGCTATTAATCGGCATTTCTAAGGTTGGTGGCTAGCCTAGCTATTTAGTTTCAGCTCTGACGCATCCGTTGATTTTGGTCTAATTTTCGTCTCTGAATTTTCGTCAATTTCTATTCGCTACTTTCGAGCATCCCCATAAATGAACAACTACCACCCCCCTTCCCGCCAAGGTCTCTACGATCCTCAGTTTGAGCATGATGCCTGTGGTGTTGGGTTTATCGTCCAAATTAAGGGGCAGCCGTCCCATGCCATTGTGGAAGATGCCCTGACGATTTTGTGTAATTTAGATCACCGGGGTGCCGTGGGGGCAGAACCCAACACCGGGGATGGAGCTGGAATTTTATTTCAGATTCCCCATGGGTTCATGCAGAGAGTGGCGGCAGAAAACAACATGGCGCTGCCAGCGTTGGGGTACTACGGCGTGGGGATGATTTATACCTCGCCCGTGGTTGCTGAGCGGGAGCAAAGCCGCCAAATCTTTGAGACAGTCGCAACCGAAGAAGGGTTGACGGTGTTGGGATGGCGTGAGGTGCCTACTGACAACTCGATGCTGGGCAATACGGCGAAGGCCAGTGAGCCATTTGTGCAGCAGGTGTTTATCGAACGGCCTGCTGCCCTCACCGATTTGTTAGATTTTGAGCGCAAGTTATATGTGATTCGGAAGCGATCGCACTCCTTGATCAGAGCCGCCCAGCACGATACCTACTGGTATCAGGCGAGCCTCTCGTCTCGCACCATTGTTTACAAAGGGATGTTGATGCCCGAGCAGGTGGGGCAATACTTCCCTGACCTGCGCGACCCAGACTTGGCCAGTGCGTTGGCCATGGTGCATTCTCGCTTCAGCACCAACACCTTCCCCAGTTGGGAGCGATCGCACCCCTACCGCTACATCGCCCATAACGGCGAGATCAACACCCTGCGCGGCAACATCAACTGGATGAATGCGCGGCAATCGTTATTTGAATCACCGCTGTTTGGCGACGACATCCAAAAAGTGCGTCCGGTGATCAATATGGATGGCAGCGACTCGCTGATTTTTGACAATGCCTTGGAGTTGCTGACCTTGGCTGGGCGATCGCTCCCCCATGCGGTGATGATGATGATCCCCGAGCCTTGGAGTGCCCATGAATCTATGAGTCCTGAGAAGAAGGCATTTTACGAATACCATTCTTGCCTAATGGAACCGTGGGATGGCCCCGCGTCGATTGGGTTCACCGATGGCACCGTGATTGGCGCGGTGCTCGATCGCAATGGCCTGCGGCCTTCTCGCTACTATGTCACCACCGACGATCGCGTCATTATGGCCTCAGAAGCAGGGGTGTTGCCCATCCCCGTCGAGCAGGTGCTAGCCAAGGGGCGGCTAGAGCCAGGGCGGATGTTCTTGGTGGATATGGCCCAGGGGCGCATCATTGACGATGAGGAAGTGAAAGCGGAGATTATCAACGGCCAGCCCTATCAAACCTGGCTGGCGCAGCAGTTGATCACCTTGGCTGATCTGCCCACCGCCACGACCACCGCCACGACCACCGCTGAGGCCGCTACCCTGCCCCTCAGCCAACGGCAAAAAGCCTTTGGCTACACCTTTGAAGAGCTGCGAATGTTGCTCTCGCCGATGGCAAAAGATGGCGTCGAAGCCGTGGGTTCCATGGGCACCGATACCCCGCTGGCGGTGTTGAGCGATCGCCCCAAACTGCTCTATGACTACTTCCAGCAGCTCTTCGCCCAGGTTACCAATCCACCCATCGACTCGATCCGCGAAGAAATCATTACCTCCGCCATCACCACCCTGGGGTCAGAGCGAAACTTGCTCGATCCCACCCCAGCCAGTTGCCGCCTGATTAAGCTACAAACCCCCATTTTGACCAATGCCGAGTTGGCCAAACTCAAGGGCATCACCGTTGAGGGTTTCCGGGCGGTGACGCTGCCGATTTTGTTTGACCCAATCGCTGGGGTGCAAAGCCTAGAAGACCGGATGCAAGCGCTGTTTGAGGAGGCCGATCGGGCGATCGCCCAGGGTGTTAATTTGCTGGTATTGAGCGATCGCGCCCTCAGCCCCCAGCACGCCCCGATCCCAGCCTTGCTAGCCGTGGCAGGCTTACACCACCACCTCATCCGCCAAGGCACCCGCACCCGCGTGAGCCTCATCCTCGAATCGGGCGAACCCCGCGAGGTGCACCATTTTGCCGTGCTGATGGGCTATGGCTGTTGCGCCATCAACCCTTATCTTGCCTTTGAAACCATTGACGACCTGATTCAGCAACACCTGCTGTTAGACGTGGAGTATGACAAAGCCTGCTCTAACTTTGTCAAAGCGGCCACCAAGGGCATCGTCAAAATCGCCTCTAAAATTGGGATTTCGACCCTGCAAAGCTACCGGGGGGCGCAGATTTTTGAAGCCATTGGGCTCAATCAGGCAGTGATTGATCGCTACTTCTCATGGACGGCCACCCGCATTGAGGGGGTGGATCTCGCCATCCTCACCCAAGAGGCTGTGTTGCGCCATGGCCATGCCTTCCCCACCAGCGCTGCCCAGGATCATACCCTCGATGTTGGGGGCGATTACCAATGGCGCAAAGATGGCGAGGCTCATCTCTTTAGCCCCGAAACCATTCACCTATTGCAACGGGCAGTGCGCGAGGGCAATTATGACCTCTACAAACGCTATGCCGCCACAGTAAACGACCAAAGTAAGCAGCATTTTACCCTGCGTGGCTTGCTTGAGTTTAAACAGCGCCCGTCGGTGCCCATTCAGGAGGTGGAGTCTGTAGAGGCGATTGTGCGGCGGTTTAAGACCGGGGCGATGAGCTACGGGTCTATTTCTAAAGAGGCCCACGAGACCTTGGCGATCGCCATGAACCGCATTGGGGGCAAATCTAACACAGGCGAAGGGGGCGAAGACCCCGACCGCTACACCTGGACGAATGAACGCGGCGACTCTAAAAATAGTGCCATCAAACAGGTGGCCTCTGGGCGCTTTGGGGTCACCAGTCTCTATCTCTCCCAGGCGCGGGAAATTCAGATCAAAATGGCTCAGGGCGCAAAGCCGGGAGAGGGGGGGCAGTTGCCGGGGAAAAAGGTCTATCCCTGGGTGGCCAAGGTGCGGCACTCGACCCCCGGTGTGGGGTTGATTTCGCCCCCGCCCCACCACGACATCTATTCCATTGAAGATTTGGCCGAACTGATCCATGACCTCAAAAATGCCAACCGGGAAGCCCGGATCAGCGTCAAGCTGGTGTCGGAAGTGGGGGTGGGCACCATCGCCGCTGGGGTCGCCAAAGCCCACGCCGATGTGGTGCTGATTTCGGGCTTCGATGGGGGCACGGGTGCCTCGCCCCAAACCTCCATCAAGCACGCCGGGTTGCCCTGGGAACTGGGGTTAGCCGAAACCCACCAAACCTTGGTGCTCAATGACCTGCGCAGCCGCATTGCGGTCGAAACCGATGGCCAAATGAAAACCGGGCGCGATGTGGCGATCGCCACTCTCCTCGGAGCCGAAGAATTTGGCTTTTCTACCGCTCCCCTGGTTTCCTTGGGCTGCATCATGATGCGGGTGTGTCACAAAAACACCTGCCCTGCCGGGATCGCCACCCAAGATCCGGAACTCCGCAAGAGCTTTATGGGCGATCCCCAACATGCCGTCAACTTCATGCAGTTTGTAGCAACAGAACTCCGGGAGATCATGGCTGAGCTTGGCTTCCGCACCCTCAACGAAATGGTAGGTCGCACCGATATCCTCAATGCCAAGTCAGCGGTGGATCATTGGAAAGCGAAAGGCATTGACCTGTCGAAGGTGCTATATCAACCCCCCATGCCTGAGTCGGTTGGCCGCTACTGCCAGATCGCTCAAGATCACGGCCTAGCCAAGTCTTTGGATATCACAACCCTGCTTGATCTGTGTCAGCCCGCCATCGAAAACGGCACGCCCGTGAGCGCTACACTCCCGATTCGCAATACCAATCGCGTGGTGGGCACCATCTTGGGCAACGAAATCACCAAACGCCATTGGGAAGGATTGCCCGATGACACGGTTCACCTCACCTTCCAAGGGAGCGCGGGGCAAAGCTTTGGAGCCTTTGTGCCCAAGGGCGTCACCCTAGAACTCGAAGGGGATGCCAACGACTACTTTGGCAAGGGCTTGAGCGGCGGCAAACTGGTCATTTACCCCGCCAAGACTGCGCGCTTTATCCCTGAGGCGAATGTCATCATCGGCAATGTGGCCTTCTATGGGGCAACCGGGGGCGAAGCCTATATCTATGGCATGGCCGGAGAGCGCTTTGGCGTTCGCAACTCGGGGGTGAAGGCGGTGGTCGAAGCGGTGGGCGACCATGCCTGCGAATACATGACCGGGGGCAAAATCGTAATCTTGGGTCAAACCGGGCGCAACTTTGCCGCTGGCATGAGTGGGGGGGTGGCCTATGTGCTAGACGAAACAGGCGATTTCCCAATCCGCTGTAATGCCCAAATGGTGGGTCTAGAAGCCCTAGAAGATCCCGAAGAAATTCGAGATTTGCGAGACATGATCCAGCGTCATGCAGACTATACGGGCAGTCGCAAAGCTACAGAGGTGCTAGATCACTGGGAGGCTATGCTGCCCAAATTTGTGAAGGTGATGCCCCGCGACTATAAGCGGGTGTTACAGGCCATTCAAGCGGCGATCGCCGATGGCCTCACGGGGGATGATGCCCTCACCGCAGCCTTCGAAGCCAATGCCCGCGATGTCGCCCGCATTGGTGGGAGCTAACGTCTAGGGCGGGGCACCCGACGAGGTGCCCTGATCCTGCGTGATCGACTTTACGCTGATTGACTTTACGCTGATCGATTTCACGCTGATCGATTTCACATTGATCGATTTTATATTAATCGACTTCACATCGAAGAGCACACCTAATCGCTAATCTTTGAGAGCACTTGCATTATGGGCAAAGCTACTGGATTTATGGAGTACTTGCGGGAGGTCGCGGAGGAGGTTTCTCCGGGCGATCGCGTTCGCAATTGGGATGAGTTTCACCTGCCAATGCCGGAGACCGATCTCCGCACCCAGGGCGCACGCTGCATGGATTGTGGCACCCCCTTCTGTCATACGGGCATGACCCTCAGCGGCATGGCCAGCGGCTGCCCCGTCAACAACCTGATCCCAGAATGGAATGACTTGGTCTATCGCGGGTTGTGGCAAGAAGCGCTCGATCGCCTCCATAAAACTAATAACTTCCCAGAGTTTACAGGGCGCGTCTGCCCAGCTCCCTGCGAAGGTTCCTGTGTGTTGGGCATTACCCACCCACCAGTCACCATCAAAAATATCGAATATTCCATCATCGAAAAGGGGTGGGAATCGGGCTGGATCTCGGCCCACCCACCCAGCCAACGCACCGGCAAAAAGATCGCGATCATTGGCTCTGGCCCCGCTGGTTTGGCCGCCGCCGCCCAACTCAACAGCGCTGGCCATTGGGTGACGGTCTATGAACGAGCCGATCGCCCTGGTGGATTGCTGATGTACGGCATCCCCAACATGAAGCTAGATAAGCAGCAGGTGGTGTTGCGCCGCATGGAAGTGTTGGAGGCAGAAGGCGTGACCTTCATTTGCAATACCGAAGTGGGCAAAGACCTCCCCGCCGAAACCTTGCTCAAAGACTATGATTCGGTGTTGCTCTGCACCGGAGCGACGCAGCCTCGGGATCTCCCCATCCCAGGCCGCGACCTCACAGGCATCCACTTTGCGATGGAGTTCCTCACCGGGAATACCCGCACGGTGCTGGCTGGCACCCCAACCGCAGACTATATCTCGGCGACTGGCAAAGACGTGGTGATTATTGGCGGGGGTGACACGGGTACCGACTGCGTGGGCACCTCCATTCGCCAAGGTTGCACGAGCGTCACGCAGCTAGAGATCATGCCTAAGCCCCCGTCTTTGCGGGCGACTAGCAACCCCTGGCCCGAGTGGCCCAAGGTCTACAAAATGGACTATGGCCAGGAAGAAGCCGCCTCCCTGTTTGGGGCTGATCCCCGTGCCTACGAAACCACCGCCACCCACTTTGAAGGGGATGAAAACGGCCATGTGAAAGCAATTCACACGGTGCAAGTGCAGTGGATGCGCGATGCAAACGGACGGTTTACGCCCCAGCCGATTCCGGGCACCGAAAAAGTGACTCCTACCCAACTGGTGCTGTTGGCCATGGGTTTCTTGGGGCCAGAGCAACCCCTGCTAGAATCTTTGGGGCTAGAGCGCGATGCCCGCAGCAATGTGAAAGCAGAGCATGAGCAGTACACAACGTCTCTCCCAGGGGTCTTTGCTGCTGGGGATTGTCGCCGAGGTCAAAGCCTCGTCGTTTGGGCGATCAACGAAGGGCGCGGTGCTGCCCGCGAGTGCGATCGCCACCTCATGGGGCACTCTGATCTGCCCTAGTCTGGCTGGCCTTTGTTCCATTGCTCAGGGATGGGCGATCGCCCCCCCACAGCCCATCCCCGTCAAGCATCCCTATCCAGTATCTCCATCCAGCATCCCCATAAACTTCCTTCCCATTCCCTCACGGTACAAGGACTCAGCCCTTATGGATACGACCCAAGCCCGCCGCGTTTATCACAACCTGCGCCTGTTAGAGCATGTCAACACCGCCACCAGTGCGCTCTATCGCCAAATGGCACAAGAGATCTTGGCCGATCCAGGTGTTGACTTGGTGTGGAGGCAGGCTATTTCTCACCGACTGAGCGATGCCAACCTCGAACTCGAACGCCAAACCGTTGGCAAAGAAGATAGCTATTAAACCGCGTAGGTATTGAGCCGCGTAGATATAGCTATCGTCAAAAAGGTTAGCCCATAACAGCGTCATTCCCGTGAAAACGGGAATCTATGGGTTGCACGACGCTCAAGATGGATTCCCGCCTGCGCGGGAATGACAGGTAAATGTCCTAGGGCTCATGGCTACGGCTATAACTATCAAAAATCACAGAGAAGCCGGGAGTCTGCAAGACTCCCGGCTTCTATTTTTGGTCAAAGCAACGGGGTTTACTTATAAAGCTCGGTCGAAAGGCGGAAGGCCAAAACAGCGGGTAATAGAGCAATTACCAAAGCCGTAAAGATTTGAGTATCTGAAAGAACCATCGTCAAAACTCCTATAGGTAACCAACGGTGGAATGCAAGTGCCTAGAATGTTGGCAGAATGGCACCAACCTACAATACTTTCAAGGATTTCTAGGGATTCTGGAACCCCTTGTTATAGAGCTTAATATTTTTAGTAGATCTGGCCGCAGCAGGTGGCGTCAGTTTGGTGGAAGGTCGCGCCATGTCGAGTGGAGATCGATCGCCAATCATTTCCTAGATCTGAACGATCCCCTGTGACCTTGCTGAGGGGCGATCGCGCGTAATCTCAACAATTATACTGCCCGTGAAATGGGGCACAGGCGGTGAAACCTTCGTCAGCCGCACTTGAACCTGCTGAACGGCGTAGGATTGCAAAATGTGGGTGGCGATCGCCTCAGCCAACCGCTCAATCAGCTTAAATCGGCTGGTTTGAATCAGGGCTTGAATCTCCTGAATGACGGCGGAATAGTCGTAAGTATCTTCGATGGCATCGCTTTGGGCAGCGGGGCGCAAATCTAACCAAACCTTTAGCTCGACGGTAAACCATTGCCCCAGGGTTTGCTCTTCAGGGAGTAGCCCTGTGTACCCATAGGCTCGAATATCGGTAATGTTGAGGCAATCTGCCACCAAAAACTCCCTGAGTGAACTTTTCTGAGTGAACTTTTCTGAGTGAACTTTTCTGAGTGGACTTCCTTGAATGTAGGGTGTAACCATCAAACCCGTTGCAGTATCTATGGCGCAGCCTCGCCCACTAGCCCAAGTCGCGGTGGGTAAACGAGCGAGCGTTAGGGCCAGTGTAGGACGCAGAAATATGATCGTCCCCTGTCACCCAGTATTTATAGGTCACTAGCCCTTCCATGCCCACAGGGCCACGGGGCGGCATTTTTTGGGTACTGATGCCCACTTCAGCCCCAAAGCCGTAGCGGAAGCCATCGGCAAAGCGCGTCGAGCAGTTATGAAACACCCCCGCCGCATCGACGCGGTTCATGAAGGCCAGGGCTGTGGCGTCGTCTTCGGTAATGATGCCGTCGGTGTGCCGCGAGCCGTAGGTGTTGATGTGGGCGATCGCCCCTTCCACGGAATCGACCTGTTTGATGGAGAGAATGAGGTCGCTGTACTCCGTCTTCCAGTCTTCTTCGGTGGCTTGTTGCAAGGTGTAGCCATGGCGAGACAAGAGTGCTTGGGTGGCAGCATCGCCGCGCAACTCAACGGCGTGGGTTTGGAGGGCGTCTGCGAGCTGGGGCAAAACGTGAGGGGCGATCGCCCGATGTACCAGCAGGGTTTCGATGGTATTGCAGGCTGAAGGATAGCTGGTTTTGGCATCCACGGTGAGGGCGATCGCCTTTTGCACATCAGCCGCTTGGTCAATATAGAGGTGGCAAATGCCATCGGCATGCCCCAGCACAGGAATGCGGGTATTTTGCTGCACAAACCGCACAAACACATTAGAGCCACGCGGGATAATCAAATCAACATAGCTATCGAGGTTAAGCAAGGCCAGGGTTTCTTGGCGGGTGGTGAGCAAGCGCACCACCGCCGGGTTGAGCCCCACCTGCTGCAACCCAGCATGAATAGCACAAGTCAGCGCTTCGCAGGATCGCACCGCTTCGCGGCCTCCCTTGAGAATCACGCCATTGCCAGACCTAATCGCCAGCGTGGCAATTTGCACCAAGGCATCGGGGCGCGACTCAAAAATGACCCCCAAAACCCCCAAGGGGCAGGTGATGCGCTTCAGAATCAGGCCATCATCTAATTCTCGATGGATTTGGACGCTGCCGAGGGGATCAGCCAATTTCGCCACATCTCGCACTCCGGCGATCGCCCCCTCTAGCTTCACCGCGTCTAGCTTCAGCCGCCCATAGAGGGCTTTGGCTAACCCCTCTTGCTCCGCTCGGCGGCAGTCTTCGGCGTTGGCCGCCAAAATTTCGGGGGCAGCAGCAGCGAGGGCTTGGGCGATCGCCTCTAGCGCCTGATTGCGGGTCTCCGTGGGTAGCTCGGCCAAGTCCCGTGCTGCTTCACGGGTTTCTTGGGCTTGAAAGGTGAGATCAGGGATGGAGACCGGAATCGTTGTCATAGCCGTTGGGTTGCGCCGCACAAGTCAAAATGTTTCTCCATTTTAGGGGCAGACGGCAGCGTTTAGGGATGGGCAGCGGTTTCTGGCCAGAGGCATCTCGATCGAGGACTGAGGATCTGGATGCCGCCCCCACTCTCCATGCCCTCCTGCTCTCCATGCCCTCATGGCTATCAGATTGAGCATGGCTGAGGACTAGACCCGCTGCTGGAGTTGGGCGATCGCTATAGAATTCAAAAGGAAGCCTCAGGGACGATCCCATGAACGACACGCTGACACCGAAGCTGACATCGAAGCCAACACTGAAAGAGACCCTCGCAAACCGGCGGCAGCGACTAGCCACGCAGGTAGATCTTCCGGTGCTGCTGTGGTCTGGGCACAGCACGGCGCGCAACTACCCTGGCAATCCCTATCCCTTTCGCGCGAGCAGCCATTTTTTGTACCTAGCAGGGGTGTCTTTACCCGATGTGGCGATCGCCCTACAAGGCAACTGTTTGACGCTATTGATGGATGATCCCACCGCCGCCGATAGTCTGTGGCATGGAGCCATGGAAACGCGGGATCAGGTCGCTGAGCGCATTGGGGCGGATGCGGCCTATCCCCTCGCCACTATCACAGACTTTGCAGATGGGGCGGCGACGGTGGCTGTGCAAGACGCCGCAACGCGGCAGATCCAAGCGCAGGTGTTGCAGCGGGCGATCGCCCACCCCACCGAGGCCGTGGGGATCGATCGAGCCTTGGTAATGGCCTTGGTGCAAGTGCGCCTCTGCCACGATGCCGCCGCCTTAGCCGAAATGCGACGGGCGATCGCCATCACCGTGGCCGCCCACACGGCGGGCATGGCCGCCACAGCCCAGGCCCAGCGAGAGTCAGAGGTGCGTGCCGCAATCGAAGCGGTGATCACGGCGCACCAGGCATCTCTGGCCTACACCAGCATCGTGACAGTCCAAGGGGAGGTGTTGCACAACCCCAGTTCTCCCCATCGTCTCCACCCTGGTGATCTCCTCCTAGCCGATGCCGGAGCCGAAGTA
>Ga0105049_10001358_pt1 | contig 28832 bp, 27 predicted proteins | sample MAT06_FD_78087 | JGI IMG/M metagenome (GOLD analysis project Ga0105049, IMG submission 78087) | Freshwater microbial communities from Lake Fryxell liftoff mats and glacier meltwater in Antarctica - MAT-06 | ecosystem: Environmental > Aquatic > Freshwater > Ice > Liftoff microbial mat | place... | reverse complement strand
GTCAGCAACCCGCTCGACCACGACGACCCCGTTTTCAACGGCACCGGCACCCGGGCCGCCACCGCGACCTCCGACCCTCAGGTGCTTCGTAGCGGCTTGTATTAGGTCGAGCCGCGCGAGTATGTTTTCACCTCGAGCGTGGATCTCTGTGTAATACCCACGCTTTCCCCTTTCTGTCTCCTCGGGCACTTTCGCCCCGACCTTTGCACCTTCGTCATTTTTCTCCATGAGAATCATCCTAACCATCCTGTGCGCTCTCACGCTGTCGTGCTCCGCAGGCCAAGCGCAGGAGAAATCGACGGCCGCCGTGCCGTGGAGCACCGACTTCGCCCGATACGAAACGAAAACCCCTTGGAAAGTTTCCCCGGAAGAAATCGCCGAACGCACCGCCAAGGTGCCGAGTCGCAACTGGGATGAAGCTAAGGTCGGCAGTTACACGCTGCCGGATATGTTCGCCCTCGGCAGTGGTGGGCGGGTGACTTCGGCGGAGGGGTGGGAGAAGCGGCGGCGGGGCGAGTTGCTCGCGCTGTTTCGTAGCGAGGTCTATGGCGTGAGCCCGCCGAAACCGGACAACCTGACCTTCCGCGTGGTCGAGACGAATCCGCAGTCGATGGACGGTCGGGCCACCCTCAAGCGCGTTGCCATCGGGTTCAAACTCGACGGCGCATCCTTCGTCTTTCGCCTCACGCTCTTCGTGCCGAACGGGCGGGTGGGGAAGGTGCCTGTGTTCCTGCTGCTCAATCATCGCGGCATCGAAAATACGGATCCCACTCGCACAAAGAAAATGGAATTTTGGCCCGCCGAGTATGCCATCGCCCGCGGCTACGCCATGGCCGCGATCGACGTGTCGGCGGAGGTGGATCCGGACAAACGCGACGCGACCGATGGCATCCGCCAGTTTTACAAAAAGCATTATCCCAAACCGGACGAGCTGACGTGGGCCACGCTCGGCGCCTGGGCTTGGTCCGGTTCGCGAGCGGTGGACTATTTCGAGACCGACCCGGACATCGATGCGGCGGAGATTGCCGTGATCGGCCATTCGCGCACCGGCAAAACCGCGCTGTGGGCGGCGGCGCAAGACACGCGCTTTGCCCTCGCATGCGTGAACAACGCGGGCGAAGGCGGCCCCTCGCTGGCCCGCCGCAACTTCGGCGAAACGCTGGCACAGGTCGGTTACGGGTTTCCCTATTGGTTCACGCCGAAATACCTCACCTATGCGGGCAAGGCGGATACCCTGCCCATCGACACCCACGAACTCATCGCGCTCGTCGCCCCACGCGGCTACCACGGCGGGGATGCCAGCCGCGACTTGGGCGCCGATCCGCGTGGCTCGTGGCTCGCACTTGTCGAGGCCTCGAAAGTCTGGGCGCTCTACGACAAGGCAAAGCCAATGCATGAAACGATGCCGCTGGTGAATGCGCCTTTTCTCAACGGTCCCATCGCCTACCATCTCATCGCCGGTGACCACGCGCTCACGCTCTACGACTGGAAACTCTACCTCGATCACGCCGACACCCTTTTCAAAAACCCCACCAAATAAGTCGGCCGCATTTTTCCACACCAGAGATGAATTGGCGCCCACTCTCCGCGCGGACCTTTCAGTGCCCACAACGGCGCGGTCGTCGGTTACCCCGAACTCTTCGCGAACAACGGCGAGGACATCGTTATCCTGACGATATGATCGTCCCCGACCCGCACTTTGAGCGCGTGGATGCCGACCTGCGCACAGCGGAATACAATGCATCGCTTATGCCGGATTGAAGTCATACTCCTAACTCCCATGCTCGCTCCCAACCCCCTCTTTGACCTCACCGGGCGCACCGCCCTTGTCACCGGCTCTAGTCAAGGCATTGGCCTGGCGCTCGCCCGCGCGCTCGTGCAAGCCGGCGCATCGGTTGTGTTAAACGGCCGTGACGCGCTCAAACTGGAGGCCGCCGCAGCGTCACTGGCCGAATTGGGCGGACGCGTGATCACGTCGGTCTTCGACGTCACCGACGCCGACGCGATCGATCGTGAGGTGGCAGCGATCGAGGCTGGGTTCGGTGCGATCGACATTCTCGTCAATAACGCAGGGATTCAACGGCGGGCACCGCTCCTCGAGATGACCGAAGCCCAGTGGCGCGAGGTGCTCGATACCGACCTGACCAGCGCCTTTCTCCTGGCCCGGGCGGTGGCGCCCGGCATGGTCGCTCGTGGCGCCGGCAAGATCGTCAACACCTGCTCGGTGATGAGCGAAGTCAGCCGGCCCACCATCGCCAATTACTCAGCGGCCAAGGGCGGGTTGAAGATGCTGACGCGAGCGATGGCGGTCGAGTGGGCCCGGCACGGTCTGCAGTGCAATGGCCTGGGGCCGGGATACATCCTGACCGAGCTGAACCGCTCGCTCGTCGAAAATGTTGAGTTCGACAAATGGATACGGGGCCGCACTCCGGCGGGGCGTTGGGGCAAACCGGAGGAGCTCGCGGGCGCAATTGTGTTCCTCGCATCGCCCGCCTCGAATTTCGTCAACGGCCAGATCCTTTACGTCGACGGTGGTTTGCTCGCCGCGATTTGAAAGGGCGGGTAGAGCGGGTGAAAGGGGCTTAACCGATCCACCCGGCGTCCTGTTTCAGGTCGTTTCACGGATTGTCGAAACGTCGTCGGACATCCATAGCCGTCGTCATCCGATGAGACCTGCCTTTTTCCCAAGGCACGTTTCCAATGTCGGCCTTCTCTGCGACCCAGCCGCCCCCCTATGACTCCGTCCCCTACCCACGTTACCCGCATCCGTCGCATCGGGCTTTTTCTCGGTCTCGCCGCCTTTGCGTTTTTGTTTTGGGTCTGGGGCGGGCCGCCCGGTCAGCCTCTGATTGGCGCAATGGCCGCCGTAGCCGCGCTCATGTCGATCTGGTGGATGACCGAGGCCGCACCGCTCGCCGTTACTTCCCTCCTGCCGTTGGTGCTCTTTCCGCTCCTCGGAATCTCGGATGTGCGCAAGACACCGCTCAACTATTTCAACGAGATCATCGTGCTGTATCTCGGTGGCTTCTTCGTCGCGCTGGCGATGGAGCAATGGAACCTGCACAAGCGGGTGGCCCTCGGCCTGCTCAGCCGCGTCGGCACTACACCCGGAGCCGTGATCGGCGGTTTTCTGCTCGCCACGTCGATGCTTTCGATGTGGATCTCCAACACGGCCACCGCCCTCATGATGCTGCCGATCGGGCTCGCGGTTTCGTTCAAGCTCGAGGAGTCGTTCGGCCATGACCGCGCGCGGCCGCTGTCGCTCGGGATCATGCTCGCCATCGCCTACGGTTGCTCGATCGGTGGGATCGCAACCCTGGTCGGCACACCCACCAACCTCGCGTTTCTCAAGATCTATCGCGACACGTTCCCCTCGGCGCCCGCGATCTCGTTCGGCGATTGGATGCTTTATGCCACGCCGCTCGCCGCCGTGCTGCTCGCCGCGACCTGGTTTCTGCTCGCCCGCGTGTTTTGCCGGTGCGACGCGGGGTTGAAACTCGACCGGACCGTGATCCGCTCGGAGCTGCACGAACTTGGGCCGATGGGCACAGAGCAGAAAATCGTCTCGGTGGTGTTCGTGGCCCTGGCCGTGCTTTGGGTCTTCCGCAGCGATCTCAATCTTGGCGTGCTGACGATCCGCGGGTGGAGCCACCTGCACCCGGCGCTGGGCAAGCTCGACGACGGCACCACCGCACTGTTGCTCTCGCTCCTGCTGTTCTTCATCCCGGCCCGCACCAAACCCGGCCACGCGCTCCTCGATGGCAGTGCCGTCGCCAAGGTGCCATGGGACGTCCTCCTTCTTTTCGGCGGAGGCTTCGCCTTGGCTGCGGGATTCGTTTCCACCGGACTGTCACTCCACCTCGCGGAAGTGCTGCGCGGCGTCGGCCATCTGCCGGAGATCGCGTTGCTGTTGCTCGCTTGCCTCCTCATCACTTTTCTCACCGAGCTGACCTCCAACGTCGCCACAGCGACGATGTTTCTGCCTGTCCTCGCGGCCTGGGCGGTGGCGGAGAACATCCACCCATTGATCCTGATGATTCCCTGCACGGTTTCCGCTTCGATGGCCTTTATGCTGCCGGTCGCGACCCCGCCCAACGCCATCGTGTTCTCCAGCCGGCGCGTGCGGATCGCCGAGATGGCGAAGATCGGACTCGTGCTCAATCTCATTGGCGTCGTCGTGATCGCGGTATTCTCCCAGTGGCTGCTGCCGCGGATCATGAAGTTCGATCCGCAGAGCGTCCCCGTCTGGGCGCAGCCAAAATGACGGGCTTGTTTCGCGTGGCCGTCGCGCGATAAAAATCGACTCAAAATGAATTTTTTCTCTCCGATCGAAAAATATTTCCCGCTGCTGGCTCTGCCGAGGTGGCTGATGTTGGCGGTGGCGTTTGCGGGCAGCGTCCGCGCGCACGGTGCCGACACACCGTCCGTCGCCGCGAAATCGCCGTCGGTCGTCCCCAGCGTCGTTTTTATCGGCAATAGCTTCATGTTTGGCTCCGGCTCCCCCGTTCGCTTTTTCCGCCCCCATACCGTGACCGATCTCAACGGCGAGGGCATCGGCGGGGTACCCGCGCTCTTCAAGGCCTTCACCGTGCAAGCGGAGCGCGAATTCGCGGTGAGCCTCGAGACCGCTCCGGGGAAAAATTTCGACTACCACGTCGAAAACAAAGCCGCCGTCATCGGCCGCCCGTGGGACTACGTCGTGACGCTGGGCTACAGCACCCTCGACAAGGGCAAACCCGGCAATCCCGATCTGCTCGTCCGGTCGGCCGGACAACTCGCGGAGTTGCTGCGGAGCAAGAATCCGCAGGTGGATATTCGACTCGTGGCCACGTGGTCGCGGGCCGACCAAACCTACCCGAAAACGGGACATTGGCATGGCAAACCGATCGAACAGATGGCTCTCGACGTGCGGGCGGCCTACAATCTCGCCGCCGCCGGCTCGCCCGCGATCCGCGGGGTGATTCCGGTCGGCCAGGCGTGGAATCGCGCGATGAAAACCGGCATCGCCGATCCCAACCCCTACGACGGAATCGACTTTGGCAAAGTCAGCCTGTGGACCCACGATCACTACCACGCGAGCACCTACGGTTACTATCTGGAAGCACTCATGATTTTTGGCGACCTGACCGGACTTGACCCGCGTTCGCTGGGCAAAGGTGAGCGGGCCGCCTTCGAACTCGGGATGTCCGCGGCTCAAGCCGTCGCCCTGCAGCAAGTCGCCTTCGATGAACTGACGGCGGCCGAGGGTCGCCCACCGTTGAAGCCTTTCACGCCGCTCAAACCAGCGCGGTAAAACCCCCGCCCTCGTGCCAGCGGTCGAAAAAAAAGCACGACCACATGTTCTTCGCGCCGCCCGCGCCCGTGTTATCCATCGCTCAGGTCGACTCGCGGGATGCCGGCATCTATACCGCGCAGATCGCCGCCCTCAACGCGGCGATGAAGACCAAGGTCGGCGTCGACCCGTTCCTCCGGCTCTATCTCGGCCGTACACCGTGGGCTAGCCGATGGCGGTGCTCGACCGCGCGCGCGGCGACGAGGCGTTACAGAAACTCCCGCTCTCGACGTCCCGGCGGTCTGCCCCTTGCCTTCCGTCTCTCTTCATTCAAGATAGTTTTCAGCTAGGGCGATCCGGGTAGCCACGTTCATCACCGACCTCTCATCGCATCCACCCTTCCTCCGGCCATCTTTTCCCGATCGTTCGCGAATGGATCGACCCCAGGGCCATTTCGCCCGCCGCTGCCCGATTTTTCTTTCCGATCCGAGTTCAAGCGCTCCCCTCTCCTCATGATCTCCCTCACCGTCAACGGCGCCTCCCACAAAGTGAACGTCGATCCCAAAACTCCGCTTCTCTGGGTTTTGCGCGACCACCTCGGTCTTGTCGGCACCAAGTTTGGCTGCGGCATGGCGTTGTGCGGTGCCTGTACGCTTCATATCGACGGCGAAGCCGTTCGCTCCTGTTCGATCCCAGTCTCGACGCTGGCGGGCAAAAAAATCGTTACGATTGAAGGCCTCGCCGCGACCTCCGGACGCGATCTGCACCCGCTGCAGGAGGCTTGGATTGAAAACGACGTGGTGCAATGCGGGTACTGCCACGCCGGTCAGATCATGAGTGCCGCGGCGCTCCTCGCCAAGCTGCCCAAGCCGAGCGACAAGGACATCGATGCAGCCATGTCCGGGAACATTTGTCGGTGTGGCACCTATCAGCGTATTCGTGCCGGTATTCATCGAGCGGCAGAGTTGGCGTCGATATAGCCGGAGTTTTCGAACCGATCTCCTCCTCTCTCCTGGAGAACCGTTCCGTTCTGGGAAGTCCTGCGGCTTTCTCCCCTGGGAGCGCTTCCCGCTTGGGGAGAAGATTCTGGCCAGCCTGCTGGCATCCGATGCCACGAAGCGGCGCAAAAATCTTGGCGAGGCAGTTAGCCGAGACACCGTCATCGTACTGCCTATTCGCGACCTCAAGAGAAAGCAGATCGTCATGTGGATTGCGCGCGATGAGGCGGAACCAGCAACGTTTCGCGGCCAACGTAGTCCAACGAAGAAGTCTTGAACGGTGGTCCTTGCGTCATTGGAGCGGCAAGTAAACGACCTGACCGTCGTATTCGCGACCGTCACCCCATTCGGCGATGGGGAGGATGTCGTCGATCACGCGGGCAAGCGCGGCCTGTTGGCCCACGACGAACATGCCTGGCATGCCCTGAGTCCGGCGGACTCGTTCGAAGGCAAATGCCGGCATCGTGTTCACGTCGTGCGTCAAGACGATGCGACCTTCACGCGCTGCCCATTCGAGGACGCCGGGATCCTCTTCCTCGCGCAATTCCACTTCCTGCACCCGCACCAAGTCCAAGGACGGCATGCGTCGCAACACGCCCCGGATCCAATCATGGTTCAGGTTTTCGTCCGCCAGTAGGCGAAGCATGGCCTCAGCTTGCTTTTACGGGCCGGCGAGCAAGCAGCCGGGCACGAATCCCGCGCGGATCGAAGCGACTCTCAATTTCGCCCCGCAGCGTCTTTGCCGCTTTTTCCCGAACGGCGAGATACGATTCCACTTCAGCCGTGCGATGCAGAAAATAAGCGATCACCTGATAAATGTCCGCAAGTGCCAAGGCCGGGAACTGCTGCGCAATTTCTTCCGCCGTAGCGCCGGCGCGAAAGGCTCCGACAACACTGTCCAACGTGACGCGAGTCCCGCCCACGCGGACAACCCCATGGGGGTCGGTCGCGACCGGAATCTCAGCGGTTGCAGGTGTCAGTGACATGAGTACAGGGTGGCGAATTGGTTGGAGAAAACGAGGGCCGATTCAGTTTCGTGGTGCCGGTGGAGGACGGAAAACCCGATCTCATCGTCGCGATCGGGAAACACCGGACGACGACCGCGTGTTTGGATGAAACGCGAAGGGATCACCGCCGAACCGGGTATTACCCACGATAATTTCGACCTCATCGTCAATCTCGTTGCCCGGAGCACGTTGGTCAGTTCATCGCGAACGTGCTGTTTTGAATCGACCGAATTCGCCGACGACCCGGCGCACGAGGTCGACGTTTTCGCGACCGGCGAATGAACATCGCGGTCCGCGCGACGTTACGGCATCCGTAAGGGAAGCGCCTGCCGTCCGAACCGCCGATAGATGCGGAAATCCTCGGTGTCGGTCGTCACGATCGTATGTTCCCGATGCAGTTCAGACAGGCGAACGAGGCACGCGTCGGCGTAGTCCATCCGTTGGCCGTAGCGGGCGAGCAGCGTCCTCACCGCGGGCGACTCGTCGGGCAGAATGGGCACCACGCGCAAGATGCCGCGTTCGATCAAAGCGAAAATCTTTCCCCGCGAATCTGGAGTCCCGCGAAGCAAAAAACACGCCTCCGAGATCACCGCGTCGCACGTGAGCGCCGGCTGGCGAATCACCGTGAACTGCTTCGATGCCCATGCGTGCCACTGGTCGTCCCGATCGAGGGAGCCGACCAGCAGGCCGGCGTCGAGAATGGCGTCAATCACGGCCGTAGCCAGCGAGCGACTTCTTGCGCTGACCGGTTTGGACAGAGCCAAGCAGGTCGCCCATCGCATCGGCCAGGCTCACGGCTTTTTCGTCCGCCGCGCGAAAGACAAAGCGGTTGCCGGAGCGGTCGCGCACGCGGACTTCCGTGCCGGCGAGAGCCGCCCGCCGATACGTGGGAAACTTACGGGTGAATTCGCGGACGGTTACCTGCATGTCTGACATTGTTGTCAGTCATCGGAAGCTGTCAAGACGGGGTGAACTTCACCCCCAATTGCTCCCATAATCTCAACAGCTCAGCCACGTAGAAGCCGGAGTCGGCGCGCACCGCGCGTCGCTGATTGAGCTGGACGCGCTCTTCGCCACCCTCCAGCACCGCGCCTTTCGCGGAGAGTTGTAGTTTTTCGCCGGGCTGTCACCCCTTGTAAACATGTTTACACGGATTCAAACCCGGGCCTATCGCAGCCTGAAAGCCGTCGACCAAATGCTGGGCCCGTTCCAGGCTTTGGTCGGCCCCAACGCCAGCGGTAAAACCACCTTTTTGGATGTGGTGGGGTTCCTCAGTGACATTATGCGCAAGCGGGGCGAAATCGCCACCGTTGTCCAGGACCGTAGCGCCACATTCGAAAAATTGCTCTGGATGGGACAGGGAGACGCGTTTCAATTGGCGGTGGAGGCGCAGATTCCTGCGGCCGTGCGAGCGACGATGTCAGACTCGCTCAATGAGTCCGACCGCGTGCGCTACGAAATTGAAGTGGGGATAGTGGACGGTGAGGTTGGAATCAATCACGAGACACTTTGGATCGTCCGCCACGAAAAGGCCGCGACTGCCAAACAGGTAGAACTTTTCCCCGCTCCCCAAGCGACGATGCCCGATCTGATCAGCCGCCCCGGCCGCGGGCGCAAAGTGGCGGTGAAGAAGGCTCCAGGCGGCAATGACAACTATTACAACGAAGGAAAGCGAAAGACCTACAATCCTTCCTTCAAGTTGGGTCGCTCGCGATCGGCTTTGGCCAATCTGCCCGCCGATACCGAAAGTTTTCCAGTGAGTAGTTGGTTTCGCACCTACCTCGAACAGGGAGTGCAACCCTTCGTGCTGAACAGCCAGATCATCCAAAAGCCCAGCCCTCCCGGACTGCATCGTCGGTTTCGGACGGATGGTTCCAATCTGCCGTGGGTGGTCGCAGAGCTGCGCAAGGACAAGCAACGCTTTGCCGCCTGGTTGAAGCACGTGCGCACAGCTCTGGCAGACATCGACGACGTCGCGACCGTCGAACGACCCGAAGACCGCCATAGCTATCTTGTGATTCACTACAGCAACGGAGCGGCGGTGCCCTCCTGGCTCGCTTCGGATGGCACATTGCGTCTGCTCGCGCTGACGATTCCCGCCTATTTGCCGGCCATCGACGGGACCTTCCTCATCGAGGAACCGGAAAACGGCGTGCACCCGCGAGCGTTGGAAACCGTCCTCCAGTCCCTGTCCTCAATTTGCGGCGGCCAAGTGCTCATTGCCACGCACAGCCCCGTCGCCCTAAACCTCCTGTCTCCCGCTCAAATCCTCTGTTTCGCGAAGGACGCCGATGGAGCGACCGATATCGTCGCTGGGGACAGGCACCCGGCACTGCGAGATTGGCGGGAAGTCGAGCCGGATTTTGGACTGCTGTTCGCATCCGGAATTCTCAGCTGAAGCCGCCATGAAAGATTTAGTCTTGGTTGTGGCGGACAAAAACATGCACTTCGCCCTCCGCGGCGCGCTGAGTCGTCCCGAGGCCATGGGCATTCGCCCTATAACGGTGGAGTTTTTGTCCACCCAGGACGCGACGGAGGCGTTCGGAAAAATGGTCCAGATTTATTGAGTATAAGACGCCCAACCTCCCGCCGAGGGCTGGTGGTGCTCGACAAGGAAGGCTGCGGTTCTTCAGCTACGGCACTCCATCTGGAAACGGAACTCGACGCGCGGCTGCGAGAGGTATGGGGTGCCGAGGGCAAAGCCTTGGTGATCGAGCCGGAATTGGACGTCTGGATGTGGGGAGCGGAAAATTCTCTCCAAACGCTCCTGCTATGGAATAAAGCCGAACCCATCCGGCAGTGGCTGAGCACGCGTGGCTTCGTTTTTGACGATCACCACAAGCCTCTCCAGCCGAAAGAAGCCTTGGAGTTAGTGCTTAAGGAACTGAATACGCCGCGCTCTTCGGCTTTGTATGAAGAACTGGCCGGCAGGTTCAGTCTTCGCCGTTGCTCAGATCCCGCCTTTCGCCGCCTACGGAAAACTCTCCAAACCTGGTTTCCGGTTTCATGACGACCTCGACCACGCGTCGAGAACTCTGATTCCTGTCGAGGCGTTCTCAAGGAAACGGATGGGAAATGAAACCGGTTATCGTTCCATTTTTCCAACCAGAACCTGAAACGCTTTACTCTCATTTCTAGGGTTGTACCTATCTGTAGATTGTCCTTGGCCTGAAAACGAAAGAGCCCTTGAGTGCGCCTATGATTGTATGTTACCGCGGGATTGGATCGACTATGATCGACTCTCGGTTTTCGACGAGCTGATGGCGGCAAAGGCGGCGATGCTCGCATTGACCCAGATGCCTTATCAGCGGAGTTGGGCGGGCGAGTTGCAGAAGGTGCAATTGAAGCGCGAAGTCGCCGGCACGTCGCGAATCGAGGGGGCGGAATCCACCGAGAAGGAGCTGGGAGCCGCAATGCGCGAGACGCCGGCGCAACTCGAAACCCGATCGCAGAAGCAGGCGGCCGCCGCCGTGCTCACCTATCGCTGGATCGCGCAGCTCCCGTCCGACCGTCCGATGGAGGTCGCGCTGATCTGCGATGTGCACTGGCGGCTGGTAAGCAATTGCGACGACGATCACTGCGCGCCCGGGCAGTGGCGCGGGCGCGATCAGAACGTGACGTTTGGCGCGTCCCGGCACCGCGGCTGCGAAGGAGGCGACGATGGCAAGGCCGCATCGAATGGGCTCGCCGCTGCGGCGCGGACCGCCTTCCGCGCCCACGATCCGCTTATCCAGGCGCTCGCGCTTCACTATCATTTTGCGGCAATGCATCCGTTTCTCGACGTCAACGGACGCACGGCTCGCGCGCTCGAAGCGATCATGCTCCAGCGTATCGGCCTGCGGGACACGCTCTTCATCGCGATGTCGAATTACTACTATGAACACAAAACAGCCTACCTCACGGCGCTGAACGAAACGCGCGCCGCATGGCACAATCTCACGCCGTTTCTGAAGTTCCCATTAAAAGGAGTGGAGGCCCAGTGCCGCGGCTTGTTCGAGGAAATTCGTCTGCAGGTCACTAAGGCGCTTTTCCGCAATACGATGACCGATCTTTTCGGGCGGCTCACCTCGCCGCGAAAACGCGCGCTGTCCGGCCGGCACGTCCAGTTGCTCACGCTTTTGCTGGAAGAAGAGGAGATGACGCTGGCGGTGCCGATCGAGCGCACGCGCCAGTTCTACGGAGTAGGCAATCCTTACAAAGCACTGATCCGAGATCTGAACTATCTTATCGGCCTTCGGGCCGTCACGGCGCAGCGCCTGGCGAAGAACCAAGGCTTCCTCTTGCGCATCGCTCTCGACTGGCCAACCAAGATCACCGAGACGGAGTTTTTCCGCCAGATGAAGGACTTGCCGAAAGGCAAAGTTTACGGATTTCTGTCAACGTAGAGCGCGTGAAATCCAATTTCACTTTTCTTGCGGCCGAATGGCCAGCGGTACACGATGCCGCAGCTAATGCGGAGGCGTCTGCATATATGGACGCTCGCACGGCTCGTTTCTATGCGCGACGGGCGCTTGAGCTCGCGCGAAAGACAAAGCCGTTGCCGGCACGGTCGCGCACGCGGACTTCTTTGCCGGCGAGGGCGGACCGCATGGCCCCGCGTTTGGGTGCCGAAAAGAATCCGGAAACTTTGACGCTTCCTTGCGGTCAACGCTGGCCCAACGCTTCGCCAGACCATCTCGCGGTGGGACTTCCCTGACGTGTCCATGATTCAGATCGCCTATTTCAGTTCGACGCCCTCCTTACTGAGTCCCGACGACATTGCGGGCATCCTGCTCAAAAGCCGCGCAAACAATCTTCGCCGGGGCATCACCGGCATGCTGCTTTACAAGGAGGGAAGCGTCCTGCAAGTACTCGAGGGCGAAAAGACCGAGGTCGATGAACTCTACGCGATCATCGAGCGGGACAAACGCCACCGCGGTGTCATCCGCATGTTCGAGAAGACCATCGCTCAGCGGGATTTCCCGGAATGGACGATGGGGTTTTACGACCTGAACGCGGAGGGCGCCACCTACCTCGAGGGTTACAACGCCATTTTAGAAAACGATTTCGACATGGCGGCTTTCAAACCCTCTGCCGCGCAAAAGTTGATCGCTGTGTTTAAGTCCGGACGTTGATAAACGCCCTTGCGTCCGCGGTTCCGGCTGGCGAATGACCCGTTCGGTGCAGGGTTTGCTTTCCCGGATACGCTGTAACCTGCCTCCGGTCCTCGGAGTTTTCCCATGTCCGAGGAAACCGGGGGGTGCCTTAGCTCGTCTTTAAGGCAACTCCGTCCCGCCTCTATCCATGTCCTCCCCAAACCCCTCGCATTCTTCGCACGCGTCCTGCACCGGTGTCTCGACGAACATGGAGGATTACCTCCTCAACCGTCGTCAATTCCTCAGTCGGATGGGCATGGGCCTGGGTGCCCTCGGTTTAGCCACGCTGCTGGATCCGCTGGACGCCGTTGCAGCCTCTCCCGGCCCGGTCACGGCCAGCGGCGCGGGCGGCCCTTTGTTGCCGAAGGCGCCGCATTTTCCCGGAAAGGCGAAGTCGGTGATCCATATTTTCGCGCAAGGCGCTCCGTCACATGTAGATACTTGGGATCCGAAGACGGCGTTGACCAAAATGGACGGCAAGACGATCGGGACCGATGGAGGTGTCGCCATGGCCTCGCCTTTTAAATTCCAACGTTATGGAAAAGCCGGCACGGAAGTCAGCGAACTCTTCTCCAAAACGGCCCAGCATGTCGACGACATGGCGGTGATCCGCTCCATGTACACGGACATTCCCGCGCACGATGTCGCGACGGTTTTCATGAACACCGGATCGATCCGCATCACCAAACCCAGCCTGGGTTCGTGGGCGGTGTACGGTCTCGGGACGGAGAATCGAAACCTGCCCGGCTTCATTTCGCTGCGCGGCAATCGCGTCCCCACCGGCGGCTCGACCACGTACGGCGCGGCGTTCCTACCGGGCGTTTATCAGGGCACCAGCGTCAATACGATGGCGCCGAACGTGCAGCAGATGATTCAGAACATCCGCAACGCATACGTCTCGAAGACCGAGCAACGGCGCCAACTCGACTTCGTGCATCGGCTCAACGAAATCCACGCGAAAAATTTCTCGCGCGATGCCGCGTTGGAATCCCGCCTCGAGACGTATGAGATCGCGTTTCGCATGCAGGCCGAGGCGACCGACGCGTTCGATATCGACAAAGAACCCGCCGATGTCCGCGCCGCCTACGGCCATACGCAGCAAGCCAAACAGCTGCTGATCGCCCGACGACTCGTCGAACGCGGAGTGCGTTTCGTGCAAGTATGGCACGACGGCTGGGACCATCATCAGGATCTCGAAGAACGCATTTCCGAAAAAGCGGGCGAGATCGACCAACCGCTCGCCGCGCTCATGGCCGACCTCAAACTGCGCGGGTTGCTCGATTCGACCCTGGTAGTATGGGGCGGCGAATTCGGGCGGAAACCCACCCGAGATCGCAACGGTGGCGAAAACCCGGGTCGCGATCACAACGCCAAGGCGTTCAGCATCGTGATGGCGGGCGGCGGGATCAAAGGCGGGACGGTTCATGGCGCCACCGACGAATTCGGAGCGGCTGCGGTCTCGGACAAAGTGCATGTTCACGATCTCCACGCGACGATCCTCCATTGCCTCGGTTTCGATCACAAAAAACTCACCTACCGTTATAACGGTCGCGACTTCCGATTGACGGACGTTGCGGGCAACGTGGTGAACGGAGTGCTCGCATGAAAGCGCTCTCCGTTCTGCATTCGGTGGGCTTGGGCTTGCTCGCGCTCGCTTCCTGGACGAGCGCACGCGGCGCCAGTCCCGAACCGGCGCTCGCGCCCGCCGATCTTGCGTTTTTCGAGGCAAAGATCCGTCCCGTTCTCTCGGAGCAATGCTACCAATGCCACAGTCACACGGCGGACCGCGTGAAGGGCGGACTGATGTTGGACAGCCGGGCGGGACTGCTCCAGGGCGGCAATTCCGGTCCTGCCATCGTCGCGGGCAAACCGGACGAAAGCATTCTCGTCCAAGCGATCCGTTACACCGACGAGGAGTTGCGCATGCCGCCCGCACAGCATGGCGGCAAACTGACCGACGCGCAGATCGCCGACTTCACCGAGTGGATACGTCGGGGCGCCGCCGATCCGCGCACGCCCTCGCTCGCCGCGGGCGGCTCCGCCTACGGCGGGGTGGGAAAGAACCACTGGGCCTACCGGCCGGTGAAGAAACCGGCGGTGCCTTCGCTCGCGTCCGATGGCTGGATACAATCTCCCGTCGATGCCTTCGTCTATGCACGACTCGACGCGGCTGGCCTGAAACCGAGTCCGCTCGCCGACAAACGCACGCTCATCCGTCGGGTGACCTTCGATCTGATCGGCCTTCCGCCGACCGAGGCGGAAATTCGGGCTTTTCTCGACGATTCGTCCCTGCAGGCGTTCGCCACCGTGGTCGATCGTCTCCTCGCCTCCCCGCACTACGGCGAGCGCTGGGCTCGCTACTGGATGGATGTGGCCCGCTACTCGGACACCAAGGGGGATCCCGCCAAACGGGAGGATCCACGGTTTCCTCATGCCTGGACCTACCGCGACTACCTGATCGATGCGTTCAACACCGACAAACCCTATGGGCAGTTCATCACGGAACAACTGGCCGCGGATCTCCTTCTCAAGAACGCCGCGGAAAAAGCCAAGGCGGCCAAACTCGACCCGCCCACCGACCAACGGGCGCTGGCGGCGCTCGGATTTCTCACGCTCGGCAACCAGCATGACGGACGGCGCAACGACATCGTCGACGATCGGATCGACGTTACCTCGAAAGCGTTTCTCGGACTGACCGTGGCGTGCGCACGCTGCCACGACCACAAATTCGATCCCATCCCCACGGCGGACTATTATTCGCTGTACGGTGTCTTCGCGAACACCGTCGAGCCGAAGTCGGTTTTTCGCGGACCCACGCTGCAAACTATGCTCGCGAAGACCCCGGACCTCGTCGACTACATAGCCAAAAGTCAGGCCCTCACGGTGCGTTCGACCGAACTGCAGCAAGAGTATCTCGAGGCGCGGAAGGCGCGCAACCGAGACCCCCAAAAACGCCGCGAACTCGCCAAGGCCGACACGCAACTGCAACGCGAGATCGCAACCTTCGAGTCGACGCATCCCGGTGCCCCCGCGCGGGCCCAGGCGTTGTACGATTCGCCCACCGTGAAAGACTATCCGATCCTCGTACGCGGCGAGGCCCAGAACGTGGGCGCGACGGTGCCGCGGCGATTTCTGGAAATCCTTTCGCCCGACCCGAAGAAACGCGTGACGTGGAAGAAGGGATCCGGCCGGCTCGAACTCGCCGCAGCCATCGCCGACCCCAAGAATCCGATGACGGCGCGTGTGCTGGTCAACCGGCTTTGGCAGCAACATTTTGGCGTCGGCTTTGTGGGCACACCGGACGATCTCGGAAACATGGGAGGCACTCCCAGCCATCCGGAGTTGCTCGACTGGCTGGCGGCGACATTCACCGAAAGCGGGGGTTCGATCAAACAACTGCACCGTGCGATGGTCCTCAGCAGCACTTATAGACAGCAGAGCCTCTCCAACGAGGCCGGCTACGCGGCGGATCCCGAAAATCGCCTGCTCTGGCGCTCCGCTTTGCGCCGCTTGGATTTCGAGGAGGTCTACGATTCGCTCCTCTCGATCGCGGGCACACTCGAGCCGACGATCGGAGGAAAACCGGTCACACCTTCGAGCGATGGATTCGGAAAGCGCCGCGCGCTTTATTTCTATGTGGACCGGCGCAATCCGCCTGAACTGCTGACTCAGTTCGACTTCCCGAACCCCGACGTGCCCTCGGGACGTCGCTTCGACACCACCGTCCCCCAGCAGGCTTTGTTCCTGATGAACAGTCCGCTGGTCATCGAGACCGCGCGTAAACTCACGCATCGACCCGAGTTCGCCGCACTCCCGACCGACGAAGCGCGGGTGGGCGTGCTCTATCTTTCCATTTTTCAACGCCCGCCCTCTCCCCAAGAACAAAAACTGGGTCTCTCGTACGTCCGCGCCAATCCAGCAGGGCTCGGGCTCGAGGTGGCTCAAACGGCTGGCATGAAATCCGCGCTGGACCGACGAAAAGAGGAACGTCGATCCCAGAAAACGTCGATGGCCAAAGCCGGCAGCCGCGGTTCCGACCAACGGCCGATCGGTGCCACGATCGAGAACGGAGGCCCGATGGATGCGTGGACGAAATTGGCCCACGCGCTCTTTCAGACGAACGAAGCCATGTTCGTGAACTGAGCGAAAATGGCGGGTGGGCACCCAAAACCTTTGCACAATTTCATCCCCGTGCCGCCGCTGGCATGGACTCTGCTATTCCTATTTCGCTCCCGCTTAGCGGGAGTTTGGGGTTAATTAGAAAGTAATGGCTGGTCGCTTAGGGGTAGGCGACCAGCCTTCTTTTTTAAGGGCGTAACCCAGACCTTCTTTCCGCGGAATCGAAGGAGATCGCGTCGACAGCTATCCGCCGGGTCCAGAAAGGAAGTACCATGGCATGGCTCGTAGGACCAAAGGAACTCGCCCCGGAGGTCCCTTTGCTCCCCGTATTCGGCCTTCGATGTAAAATCGCGGTCAAAAAACGCTCGTTTCGCGGGCGGGCTTTGCCGCTACAGCCAAGGCGCGACTTAATTTCAACCATGTTAGCCTGTGCCGCATCCTCGGCCTCCGACTCCTGCGCGCTCGGGTGTTCGTTTTAGCTCGGAGCGACCCGTGCTTTCGTTTCCGCGTGCCGACATGCCACCCGCCGACTCCATCGCCCCGTCGCTCAGTCTTCTTCATTTGGAAGACAGCGTGGTCGATGCCGAGCTGATTGGGATCCAGCTGTTGAAGGAGTGGCCCCAGTGTCGGATCGAGCGCGTCGAGACGCGCGCACAATTTCTTTCGGCTCTCCGCAGCGAGCACTTCGATCTCGTCCTCTCCGACTTTTCGCTGCCGGCGTTCAATGGGATGGATGCGCTCGCGCTCACGTGCGCGCAGGCGAGTCCTCCGCCTTTCCTTTTCCTCTCGGGCACCATCGGCGAAGATCATGCGGTCGAGGCCTTGCAACACGGCGCGGTCGACTACGTGATCAAAGACCGCCCGGCACGCTTGATTCCCGCGATCAAGCGCGCATTGGAACGTGCCCGCGAGCGACGCGCGCACGCTCGCACCGAGCTGGCGTTGCGGGAACAAGCCGAAGTCCTCGACAAGGCCCGCGATGCCATTTGCGTGACCGACGTGCACGGCCGCATTACTTACTCGAACCGGAGCGCGGTGGAACTGTTTTGCCTCCACGGTTCGGAACACCCGGAGACGGCCAGGAGCCTCGACGATCTTTTCGGCGCTCATAACCGCGGTCTGCTGACGGAAGCACTGCGGCAACTTCACGCGACCGGCGCATGGACCGGGGAGTTGCAACTCGCCACACCCTCCGGCGAGCACCGCCATGTTATCAGCCGCTGGACGCTCGTTCGCGACGATCGGAACCAGCCCAAATCGATTCTTTCGATCAACACCGACCTTACCGAGCGGAAAAAACTCGAAGTCCAACTGCTTCGTTCCCAGCGGCTGGATGGAATCGGCACCTTGGCGGGGGGCATTGCCCACGATTTGAACAATGTGCTCACCCCGATTCTAACGTCGGTGAGCGTTCTCCAGCTCAAGGTGGCCGATCCCGAACTGCGCCGCCTGATCGGCGTGGTCGAAACGAGCGCACGGCATGGCGCCGCCTTGATCCGGCAGGTGCTCACCTTCGCTCGTGGGGTGGAGGGAAGCCGTTGCGAGATCCAGCTCCAGTCGGTCATTTCCGACGTGGTCACACTGCTGCGCGAAACGCTTCCCCGCAGCATCGAGATCGTTACGGAGGTTTCGGACGACCTGTGGTCGGTCAATGCCAATTCCACGCAGTTGAGTCAGGTGCTGATGAATCTGGGCATAAACGCTCGCGACGCCATTGCCGGCCGTGGCCAGCTCACGATCCGCGCGCGAAACGCGATTGTGGACACGACGCTCGCCCAGGCCACCCCGGGCGCACAGCCCGGGCCGCACGTGCTGATCGCGGTGAGGGATACCGGCAGCGGCATCCCTCCGCAGTCCATCGATCGCATCTTCGATCCGTTCTTCACCACCAAACCCGCGGGTGAGGGCACGGGCCTGGGGCTCTCCACCGTGCTCGGCATCGTCAAAGGTCACGGAGGTTTCCTCCAGGTAGAAAGCTCGTTGGGCCAAGGAACCGAATTCATTCTGCACTTTCCCGCGACCTCCTCTCGGGCGGCTGCCGCGACGTCCACTCCGCCCGACGCGGGCTGGATTCGAGGGCACGGCGAAACGGTGCTCCTGATCGACGACGAGCAAGGGGTCCGCGAGGTGCTCCACGCTTTGCTCGAGGCCTACGGTTACCGGGTGCTGGTGGCGCAGGATGGAGCGGACGGTTTGGCGCTCTTCCGCGAACACCGTAGCGAAATCGGCGTCGTGCTCACCGATATGATGATGCCGGGGATTCAAGGAGCCGAAGTCATCCAGGAGCTCCGCCGGATCGATCCACAAGCGAGGATCGTCGCTATGAGCGGTGTGACCGGAGAAGAAACCGCCGCCGCCGAAAAACTGGCGCACCTCACGTTTTTACCGAAGCCCATGACGGGCGACGAACTGCTCGGTGCAGTCCGACGAATGTTGTCGTCCGCCTAAGTAAGGCCTGGCGGTCGTCTCCGGTCGCGTTTCGCCTGCCCGGCGATCCGGGGGGCGGACGATGCACCCTGGCTTGGAAAAGCATTGCTGCCCGAGGGTCGAAAAGCAGAGTGGTCCATCCATGGATCGGCCCTCCTTCCGTCTCTCGCCCCTTGGGTGGCTGACGTCTCTGGCGGATCCTACGGTTGGAAGGTCGCGGTACTAGTCTCCCATTCCATGTTCCAAGTCACCTTTTCCGAGCAGGCCATCGCGGAACTCAACAAACTCGACAAGCTCGCGCAGCTGGCCGCGGTCGCGCCGATCGGCAGCCTAAAAGCGTCCGATCTCGATAAACCCCGCGAACCTTTGGGTCGTTTTCAGCGAGCGGGACACACCTTGTACCGGCTGCGCGCGGGCGAACACCGGTTCTATTTCGAAGTGCGCGGCGAAGCGATCCTGGTGCTTTATATCTTGCACCACAACTCGCTCGAAGACTTCCTTCTCCGCAATAAACTTCCAGTGTCAGAAACTCAACTGGCGGAACAACATTCGAAATTTTGGCGTTATTTGGAGTCTTTGACCAAATAACCGATTTCCCAGCGGTTTCTGCGCGTTCCAGACTGGTGTAACTTCTCCCCTATGGCCGACGAACCGTCACGTTTCGATCCTTCTTCCAAGCAACGCGAGCTACGTGGAGACGACCGCGAAAATCCTTATTCGGTGACCCAGGCCAGCCGGATTTTTTTTCTTCCGAATCTGATGACGGCGGGAAATCTTTTTTGCGGGTTTGTGGCGGTCATTCGCTGCATCCAAGCGAACTACGAGATGAAACAGACCGCGGTGATCACCGGAGCGGCTACCGATCTTTACAAACAGGCGATCTGGCTGATCTTCGGGGCTGCCGCGTTCGACATGCTGGATGGACGTCTCGCGCGCATGGGTGGCCGCGAGTCGCTCTTCGGAGCGGAATTCGACTCGATCGCCGACATCATTTCCTTCGGGATGGCGCCGGCTCTCCTCGTATTCTTCCTGATTCTCTCTCCCACCCAAGGTTATCCTGTTTTTCGGGAGATCGGCTGGTTTTTTGCGTTCATCTATCTGCTGTGCGCAGCCATTCGTCTCGCCCGTTTTAACGTCATCACGAACCCGCTGCTTTTTAGGGAAAAAAAAGAATCCAGCAAAGACTTCGTGGGTTTACCCGTCCCGGCCGCCGCCGTGACCGTTACCAGCCTGGTCCTTTTCCTCCTGAACATTGCGGAAGGGGATCGGGAGCTGCACCGGTGGGCGCTTGCTTTGCCTGTCCTGATGGCGCTGATCGCACTGTTGATGATCAGCACGGTCCGCTACCCCAGCGGCAAACAGGTCGATCTCCAAACCAAGACACGTATCACGACCTTTGTCCCCATCCTCATCGCCGTGGCCGGTATCGTGATCTTCAAAGAGGTCGGACTGTTCGCGGTGATGCTGGGCTACATCTGCTTTGGAATCGTCCGTCATGTGCGTCGGATCGCCGCCCGCCCGCGCCCGAAATCGAGCGCATGAGCCCTTGGGAACCGCGTGTGAACAACCTGCCGATGAGACGCGAGCAACTTTCCGGGTGCGAATAACCCTGGCTTTTCTCGGGACAGGCCAGTCGGTTCTTCACCGTTTTTCTTCGGTCGCGGCCACCCGCGTTTTGGGGGGAGATCCGAACCGGGCGAGACAAGTTATTCATGATTCTCGCACCCCATAATAAGACTGCTCTTAATTACTTATTGAACTAGGTATCAGATAGACTTTGTTAACTTCCTCGTAAACGCGCTGCGCGCCCCAATGAAATTCAAAATAAACCGCGACCACTTCAGTAACGGTCTCGCTCAAGTCCTCAACGTCGTCGGCTCCAAGACCACGATGCCCATTTTGAGCAACGTTCTGATCGAAGCGGACAAGGACTTCATTTCGCTGACCACGACGAACCTCGATCTCGGCATCCGCTGCAAAATCAAGGCCGAGATCAAGGAAGGCGGATCGGTGACCTTGCCGGTGAAACGCCTGGCAACGATCGTACGGGAGCTGCCCAATCTCGACGTGACGTTCGACGCGTCGCCGAATCACAAAGTCAAACTCGCTTCCGGCGGGTCCAACTTTCGGATCATGGGCATCGGCAAGGAGAATTTCCGCCACTCCCCGAGTTCGGAGAGGAGAAGTCTTTCACCGTCGATCAGCCGGAACTCGTCTCAATGCTAAAAAGCGTGGCCTACGCCCAAAGTTCGGACGAAACCCGCTACATCCTGAACGGCGTGTATTTTAATTTCCGCGACGGCAAACTTTCGCTCGTCGCGACCGACGGTCGTCGTTTGGCCTTGATTGCGAAGGAACTGGAAATCCCCGCGGAAAATGCCGGCGCGATCATTCTGCCGGCTAAGACCGTGGGCGAATTGCTTAGAATGCTCGACAAAGGCGAAAAAGTGAAAATCGACTTCAGCGAACGCCGCTGTTCGTTCCAAATCGGAACGGAGAAGGACAGCAGCGGGTTGGTCGACTCGATTTACCTCTATTCCAAGGTTGTTGAGGGTAACTATCCTAATTACCAACAAGTTATTCCTAAAGAAACGCATCAGCGGATCAAACTCGAGCGCGAGTTGCTGCTGCAGTGCATTCATCGCGCCGCTTTGGTGACGAGCGAGAAGGCCAATTCGGTGAAGCTCAAACTCAGCAGCAATATGCTGGAAATCATGGCTCAGAGCCCTGACTTCGGCGAAGCGCACGAATCGATGGCGATCAGCTACAGCGGTCCGGATCTGCAGGCGGCGTTTAATCCGACCTTCTTGATGGATCCGCTCAAAGCGCTCACCAAAGACGAAGTCTTTTTCGAGGTAAAAGACGAAGTAAGCCCTGGGGTCTTCAAGACTTTGGAGAACTTTATCTGTGTGATCATGCCCGTGCGTCTGAGTTAGCGCAAACCGAGGGAATTACCTTTCGTGGGGTGGACTTCGGGCGAGCGTTCGATTGACTTACGAACGTGGGCGAACCGATGACGATGCCCGCGTTCCGACGTTCGAGCCCATGAGTGCCATTTACATCCTTACAGCGGGGTTGCTGCTGGCGTGGTTGCTGGCGCAGTTGAATCAGCGCTTCGCGTCACCGGTCATTTCGATCTTCAATCGATGGGTGCGCTGGGGAATCGTCGCATTTGGCGCAGCGAAAATCTGTTACGATTACGAGTTCGTCGACCGGCCTCTGTGGGTCTTGGTGGTCGGCTTCTTTCTCATCTATTTCCTGATCGAAACCGCGTATCGCTGGCTGGAGATCCACGCGCTCAGCGTCAGCCCGATCCCTCTTTTTCCCCGGTTCCACGTCAACACGAGCGGGGAAGAATGGCCGACCCATCCTCGGCTGTTGAAGATTCGCGACTGGCTTCGCGAGCACGGCTTCAAGCAGATTCAGGCACTTAAAGCGGAAATGGGCGGAGGTATTTTCCTGCGTACCTCGATCTATCAGGACTCCGCCGGTGAGGTGCGGATCCAAGTGATTTTTCTCCCGCAAGCTCACGGCGGAATCGCCGTTTGCCATGCCTTGTCGTCGGAGACTGTGACCGGATATCGCTATGTGACGGATAATCTTTTTCTGCCGTTTGGCGGTTTTTATCCCGAAAACTGGCTGGTGGAACGCAGCCCATGGCGTCGTTCGTTGAGCAAGCTGGTTGCGCGGCATCGGCAGCGGATTGCCCGGGCCAAAGAAATGCTTGTCCCTTGGACGTCCGATCCTTTGGGCGATCTCAATCTGCAACAGCGCGAGTTGGAGCAGGTCAACACCGAGCTCGGCTTCCTTTTTCCACATGCCGAGCGGGAAGATCACGGCAAGATCACCTACGAAGGACGCTATCGGGTGTGGAAAGAGCTCTGGCTGCTGAATTACTTCGGACGCGCCTCCCGTTACAAGTGACCTGGCGTGCCCGCCAAGGCAGCCGGCGTGCTGAAGGGTAATGGTGGTGGCCTCCGAGCGCTCCAGCCAGTCTGAGACGTTGCCATGGACGGGCTCTGTAGCCATGGTCACGGGATGGACGCTATGCGGCCGCAGTTGAAGAAACCGAGTTTCCCGATCGGCGACAGCCTGCGCACCTACCTGCGGCGATATCGGAGAGAGCGCGACCTCCCCATCACCTATGAGCGGTTGCGCGGTTATTCCGAAACCGCACCGCTGACGGGAGCGGATGGAAAACCGACGCTTTGGGAGTCCGTCGTCTACAACCGCCTGGAAATGGAAGCGCTCAACGAAGACCTGAAGCAGGTTTATGCCTCGATTCGCGTCGACGGGGACCTTTCGGTCATGCGCCATCTTTACGTGGATCGCGTGGATTTTTGCGCGTTCGGGAATTCCGCGCCGTTTCGAATCCGGATCGTCAATGCCTTCAACGAGAACGCCGATTATTATTACGTGAAGCGAGCCGACGCGTCGCGCGTTTACGGTCTCGAACTGGAGCACGTGCTTTCGCCGAATCGCTTGAACTACCTGACCTGCGGTGCGACGTTGGTCGAGGAACACATTGCGGGACTTCCCGGCGACGTTTTTTTGCAGCGCTGGCTGGATAACCCCGAATTGCGGCCGATCCGCATCGCCAAGGAGTTGGTCAAATTCAACGAGCGTTGTTTTGTGCGGCTATTAGGCGATATGCGCAGCTACAACTTCGTCGTGGTCGTCACCCCGGATTTCGAAGGCGCGCAAATTCGGATTCGAGCGATGGATTTCGACCAGCAAAGCTATGAAGGTCGGTTGAATTTTTATCGCCCGCAGTTCTTCAAGGACAACCAACCGTTCGCGCTCTTTTGCGTTCAGCACCTCAACGTGGAAAGCGCCCGGCAGTATCAGCGGGAAGAACAAGTTCTGATGTTGCAGCGTGCGAGCCTCAGCGAAGATCGGCTCGCGATGTTGCTGGCGGCGATGTCGGACGACGCGATCGCGCCAATGGAAAACGTCGGTCTGCTTCGCGATTCGCTCGCCGAACATTATGGGCGGAGCGAATTCAAGAAATGTGCCTCGATGGGCGATCTCGTACGCGAAAGCCTGGCGGCGATTCGGATTCGAATGAAGGGCAAAAACAAGCTGGAGCTGGCAATGTTCGAATAGCCGAGAGCCATTCTCGCGCCGAGCCGGTCGCTCCCGCTCGGCGCACCTCAGTTGTTACCTACTTGGAAGGGCTGAAATTTTTCCTTCTGTGCGCCGGCTCCGACGAGTTCGTACGCCTCTTCCTCCGCTTCCTCGGGTGGCACTTCCTCGAGCGGGGCAAAGCGTTCCGAAGAGAAGCCTAACTCTTGTTTCCCCTGATGAAAGGGATCGGGCGGATTGTTGAGCTCGACCAGCAGGAGTCCGACGGTCGCAGAGTCGCCGCCTTTGACCACCTTTTCGCGGCCCAAAAAGACCTCGCGGATCGTATACGTATCGCCCTTGACCGGCAGCCGTTTGTACAGCGCGCGGATCAATGCGGGGAAGGAATCGTTCGTGCAGACTACTTTTTGGCCTTTGACCATAGGGGAGGAGAGCCACCATACCACAGATCCGCTCCGCGTCACGACGAGAGTACACGAACAGGCCACGCAGGTTGCCGTGTGCGAAGACGGGATCGTGTACTTTCGGAGACATGCGAACCGTAAGACACCTACCGTGGAACGCCGGATCGAAAATGCCCCGCTACTCGATCCGTCCTTCGTCGAAATCGATGAGATCGGGCACGGTTCTGATTTCCCCGATGCGGTCGGTGCAGCCCATGGCCGTAAGTGCCTTGGCAAGAAATTCCTGGCCCGCTTCGGTCAACCCCTTTTGCGCCAGCTCGCGATTCCAAGCACTCGCGCGGACCTCCGTGGGCAGCAGTGCTTTGAGAGCGATTTCCAACTCCGCCTCGTTCTGCGCCTCGAATACGGCTTTTTCCACCGCGGCCGGATCGATTTGCAAATGCAGACAGAGGAAACGATCCAACCCGCGTTTGTAGTTTTTGGCGTAGCTCGCAGGCAAAGCGCCATGCGTTTTGACGTACCGGCATTTCGCGAGAAAACGAGGGAAGTAAAGCAAACCGCTCCCCGCGTGGGCGAGGTAGGGCGACGGGAGGCAGGTCAGGACCTCGCCGGAGGAACCTGGAATGGGTTTCGACGGCATGGAAAGAGTAACCGGGACGGACGCATGGAGCGAACCGTCCCGGAAGCGGAAAACAGCGGCGAGCGAGGGTCGCGAGCCGCCACTTGGCCGCCTTGGAAACGCCTAGGGCAACTCCGTGGAGCCCATCAAATAACGATCGCACTCGCGCGCTGCGCCGCGCCCTTCGTTGATGGCCCAGACCACCAGGCTTTGGCCGCGACGGCAATCGCCGGCAGCGAAGACACCCTTCAAGCTCGTGGTGTACTTTTCGTGCTCGGCCTTGATGTTGGAGCGGGGATCCGTTTCCAAGCCGATCTCCTTGAGCAGCGGTTGTTCGGGCCCCAGAAAACCCATCGCGAGCAGCACCACTTGTGCAGGGCGGGTCTTTTCGGTGCCGGGGATTTCCTTCGGGACAAACTGACCTTTGTCGTTCTTTTCCCACTTGATTTCGACGGTGACCAGTTCCTTGACCCGCCCTTGCTCGTCTCCGACGAACTTTTTCACCGTCGTAAGGTAGACGCGCGGGTCGGCACCGAATTTCGCGGCGGCTTCCTCCTGTCCGTAGTCCAGTTTATACGTCTTCGGCCATTCGGGCCACGGGTTGTCCGCAGCGCGTTCGGTCGGAGGTTTGGGAAGAATTTCGATTTGCACCAGGCTCTTGCAACCGTGGCGCATGGAAGTGCCCACGCAATCGGTGCCGGTGTCGCCGCCGCCGATCACCACCACGTCTTTGCCTTTCGCTTCGATCGGAGCGGACTTCGCGCCGTTGAGCACGGCCCGGGTGTTCTCCGTCAGGAACTCCATCGCGAAATGCACGCCCTTCAGCGCACGCCCCTCGATCGGGAGATCGCGCGGGTGCGTCGCTCCGGTGCAGAACACGGTCGCATCGAATTCGCGGAGGAAGATCTGCGGTTCGACGTTTTCGCCGACGTTGGCGTTGCAGACGAATTTGATGCCCTCGCTCTCCATCAACTGGATACGGCGAAGGACGACCTCTTTCTTGTCCAGTTTCATGTTCGGGATGCCGTACATGAGCAGGCCGCCCGGGCGATCGGCCCGTTCGAAAACGGTGACCGTGTGACCTGCGCGGTTGAGCTGCGCGGCGGCGGAGAGTCCCGCCGGGCCCGAGCCGATCACCGCGACCTTCTTGCCGGTGCGTGACTTGGGCGACTCGGGAACCACCCACCCCTCGTCCCAGCCGCGATCGACGATCGCGGCCTCGATGTTCTTGATCGTGACCGGCGGCGAAGTGATCCCGAGAACGCAGGACCCCTCGCACGGAGCGGGGCACACCCGGCCGGTGAATTCGGGGAAGTTGTTCGTCTTGTGCAGACGATCGAGCGCTTCCTTCCACAGGCCGCGGTAGATGAGGTCGTTCCACTCCGGAATGAGGTTGTTGATCGGACAGCCCGAGGCCATGCCGCCGATTATTTTGCCCGAATGGCAGAACGGAATCCCGCAATCCATGCAGCGGGCACCCTGCTGGCGGAGTTTTTTCTCCTCCATGTGGTGGTGGAACTCTTTCCAGTCGCGCACCCGGTCGGAGGGGGCGCGGTCGACCGGCAGTTCGCGCAGGTAATCGATGAATCCAGTTGGCTTTCCCATGGGAAGTAGAAGCTGAAAGGCTGAGGAGGCTGGGGGTTAGTTTCCGCCGACACGCGAGGTGTCGCGGGCATTTTCCTCGAACGCGGCCATGATGGCCTCGTCTCCGGTCAAGCCCTGGGATTGTGCACGATCGATACAGGCGAGCATCCGCTTGTAATCCTTCGGCATCACCTTGACGAATTGAGGCAGGTAGAAATCCCACGCTGCGAGGATCTTCTCCGCGCGCACGCTCTTCGTGTACTCGAGGTGTTTTTCGATCGTGCCGCGCAGCTCCGCCGCTTCCTTGGCGCTTTCGACTTTCTCGGCGGCGACCATCTGGGCGTTGATGCGTCTGGCGAAATCGCCGGACTCGTCGAGCACGTATCCAATGCCCCCCGACATGCCGGCGCCGAAGTTGCGGCCCGCCCGGCCGAGCACCACGACGCGTCCGCCCGTCATGTATTCGCAGCCGTTGTCGCCGATCGACTCGACGACGGCGGTGACGCCCGAGTTGCGCACGGCGAACCGCTCGCCCGCCATGCCGCGGATATAGATCTCGCCCGCGGTCGCGCCGTAGAGCGCGACATTGCCGACGATCATGTTTTCCTCGGCGGCGAAGGTGGAAACCTTGGACGGGAAGAGGACGATCTTTCCGCCCGAAAGGCCCTTGCCGATGTAATCGTTCGCGTCGCCTTCCAGCGTGAAGGTCATGCCATGGGTCATGAACGCGCCGAAGCTCTGTCCGGCGGATCCCTTGAAGTGGATGCGGATCGTGTCCTCGGGCAGACCCTTGGCCCCGTATTTCTTGGTGATCTCGCCGCTGGTGACCGTGCCGACCACGCGGTTGACGTTCCGGATCGGGAGTTCGGCGATGACCTTCTCGCCGCGGGCGATCGCGGGCTCGCAAATGCCGAGCAAGGTGGTGACGTCGAGGGAGCGGGAAATGCCGTGATCCTGCTTGATCTGGCAGAAGCGTCCCACTTCCGGACCGACGTCCGGCTGGTAGAGGATGTTCGAGAAGTCGAGACCCTTGGCCTTCCAATGGTCGACGGCCTTGGTGGCCTCGAGGCGATCGGTCCGTCCGATCATTTCTTCGATCGTGCGGAAGCCGAGCTTGGCCATGATTTCCCGCATGTCCTGCGCGACGAACGTCATGAAATTCACGACGTGCTCGGGTTTGCCGGTGTATTTCGCCCGGAGCCGGGGATCCTGCGTGGCGACGCCGGTCGGACACGTATTCAGATGGCAAACACGCATCATGATGCAGCCGGTCGCGACCAACGGAGCGGTCGCGAAGCCGAATTCCTCGGCGCCGAGGAGGGCGGCGACGACGACATCGCGTCCCGTCTTCAGCTGACCGTCCGTTTCGACCGCGATGCGCGACCGCAGATTGTTGAGCACGAGAGTCTGGTGGGTCTCGGCCAGGCCGAGCTCCCACGGAAGACCCGCATGCTGCAGGGAGGTCTGCGGAGAAGCTCCGGTCCCGCCGTCGTAGCCCGAAATGAGCACCACGTCCGCGTGCGCTTTCGCCACGCCGGCGGCGATCGTGCCGACGCCGACTTCGGCGACGAGCTTCACGCTGATCCGCGCTTCGCGGTTGGCGTTCTTCAGGTCGTGAATCAATTCGGCCAAATCCTCGATCGAATAGATGTCATGGTGCGGCGGCGGCGAGATCAGACCCACGCCGGCGGTGGTGTGACGAGTCTTGGCGACCCAAGGATAAACCTTGGTGCCGGGCAATTGGCCGCCCTCGCCGGGCTTTGCGCCCTGCGCCATTTTGATCTGGATTTCCTTTGCGCTCACCAGGTACTCGCTGGTCACGCCGAAGCGACCCGAAGCGACCTGCTTGATCGCGGAGTTCTTGGAATCGCCATTGTCCATGGGCCGGTAGCGTTCGGGATCCTCGCCGCCCTCTCCGGTGTTCGACTTGCCGCCGATCCGGTTCATGGCGATGGCCAAGGTCTCGTGCGCTTCCTTGGAGATGGAGCCGTACGACATCGCTCCCGTCTTAAAGCGCTTCATGATCGCCTCGACGGGTTCGACTTCCTCGATCGGAATCGAGGTTCCCCCTTTGAAAGTCAGCAGACTACGCAGGGTGCAGAGTGCCTTGGACTGATCGTCGATCAGCCTGGCGTATTCCTTGTAGACCGAAATATTTCCGGTGCGGACGGCCTTTTGGAGC
>Ga0105049_10001356_pt1 | contig 28849 bp, 22 predicted proteins | sample MAT06_FD_78087 | JGI IMG/M metagenome (GOLD analysis project Ga0105049, IMG submission 78087) | Freshwater microbial communities from Lake Fryxell liftoff mats and glacier meltwater in Antarctica - MAT-06 | ecosystem: Environmental > Aquatic > Freshwater > Ice > Liftoff microbial mat | place... | reverse complement strand
GCTCGATCACCCTCAACGTCACCGGCCCAACCTCCACCCCAACGCCCACGCTCACGCCAACGCCCGTCGGAACGCCCTGCGCCACGGGCTGCTCGCCCGGAGAGGTGGTTGGCAACCTGAACACGACCTACTGGACGTCCGTTGTCCTGCCCGACTTCTTCACGGCGCCGACGCTGACGTTCGCTTCGCCGGGACTCCGCCTCGCCGCGCCCGCGCCATCCGCGCGGGGATCGTTTGGCTTCTTCGAAACCAAGGGCACGATTCAGATTCCAGTAACGGGGACCTACAAGTTCACGTTCAACCTGGAGGCCTCCTCGCCCATCACCCCCGGCAACCGCCACCCCGAGTGCCGCATCCGCATCTTCTCCACCGACGGATTGTACCAGCGCTTCGTCTCCACTGCGGCGTCGGGCGCGATCCCGCTGAGGACGTCGCTCCCGATCTATGTGGAGGCGGTGGCCGGCAGCGAACTCAAGATCGCCATCGACCTGCTTGGCTTTGGGTCCGACGTCGAGGGCGCCTTCACCATCACATCGATCACGTCGCAGAAGGTGCTGGATTAGTGGATTTTCCGGATTGCTGAATCCGCCGCGACTCGACGGACAGGATCGACAAAATTGACCGGATGGACGTGCGGCAAGTCCATCCGGTCAGTCTCGTAAATCTTGTCAATTGGGCGGAAAACATCAAACTGCTCCAAACGCTACTCCCCCGCCTTCCGCCCGCGAAAGCGGCGGCCCACCTCGCGCAGAAGCTCAACCTGCGAATCCGATTCGATGCTGCCGGGGCGGCGGCGGCGGACTTCGCGGATGGCGGATTCCGGCGTGTGGCCCTGGGAGATCAGATACGCGGCCAGGAACGTCCCCGTGCGGCCATAGCCCGCAAAGCAATGAACCAGCACCGCGCCGCCCTCGCCACGCACCTCGTTCACCAGTTCGATGAATTCCTGCACCTGGTCCATCGTGGGGGCGTGAAAATCCGAGACGGGAAGATGGAGATAGCGCAGCCCCGATTCCTCCACCATCGCGCGGAGAAGTGGCTCCTCGGTCAGCGTCACCAGGGCGGTGATGCCCTCCTCGCGGGCCTGGGCCAGATCGTTCATCACGGAGCCCGCCGCGCCCGGCATGGCGCAACCGGCCAGTGATTTTTCGACGAGGAAGGAAAAGTTTCTAAGCATCCCGCAACGCTCCGCACACTCGGTTTCAGACCGCAGGGAACCGGACTTCCCCCGGCGCGTCAACCCCGGGCGGGGGCTTTCGACTTGCGGGGGCGCCGCGTCGCGCCGCAAATGGGGCAATTGCACCCCACGTGGACAACTCAACCGGATGTCGGGAATCAGCGGCGAATTCAAGAAGGACGACAGCGGACGGAAGTCCATCCCGGCGCGGATACGCGCGCTCCACGGGCGCATCGTGGAGCCCGAGCTCGAGGACCTTCCCATGGGGCGGCGCATTCCAACGGCGCTCTATCGGTTCTGGATACTGCTGATCGACAACATCACCCGCACGGAGCTGTCCCGCCGCGCCGCCGCGCTTACCTATACCACGATCCTTTCCCTGTTTCCCCTGCTGGCGATTATCAGCTTCACCGCCACCTTCTTCTATACCAGCGAGAAGGAATCGGAATACATGGGATGGATCCAGCAGCGCATCCTCCCCTCGATGGAGACCGAGCAGGTCAGCTTCCCGATGACCAAGACCGAGATGGAATTGGTCGCGCAGCAACAGAAGTTCGCCGACACGGTCGGCTCGATCTTCACCACGGTCTCCACCAAGTTCCGCAACAGCGCCGCGGGCGCCGGAATCTTCGGATTCATCGGCCTGCTGATCACCTGCGGGCTGTTGTTTCACTCGATCGAGCAGACAGTGAACCTCACGTGGCGCGCCACCGATGGGTGGCGATGGCAGCAGACCCTCACCAACTTCATGTTCGTGATTGTCTTCGCGCCGATGATCATCGCGCTCACCGTGACCGGGTCGGGCATCGCGATGATGTTGCTGGACAAGGATTTGGACGCGCCCGTGGAGAAGATCGCCCAGATGGCGGTGGCGGCGGCTGAAGACCAGCCCGATTCGGAGCCGCAGGTGGAGGTCGCCGACTCGCCCACCACCATTACCTCGTCCGCCGATACGCCGTCGCCCTCGGTTTCGCCGCTCATTCGCAAGGTGAGATCCGTCACCACGGCGTTTGGCTTTATCATCCCGGTCATCCCGCTGCTGATCAACGCCATCGTGCTGGCCATCGCCTACAGCTTCCTGCCGCGGGCGCGGGTGTCGGTCCCCGCCGCGCTAGTGGGCGGGCTGGTGGCGTCGGCCCTGTGGGAGGGCGCCCGCACGGTCTTCTTCTCGTATATCTATCTATCCATGGTCAACCGCACTCTGACCGACGTCCTCGGCGTGACGGTGGTGTTCCTCATCTGGATCTACATGACTTGGATGATCCTGCTCCTCGGCAACCTGATTGTCTATGCGGTCCAGAACTTCGCATCCCTGTGGGCCGAGCGGCGCACCGGCGACCAGACGATGATGGATTCCCGCCTGCTGGTGGCGGTGATGACGCTGCTGGGGGCGAAGTTCGATTCCACCGGCGGCGGCCTCACGGAGCTAGACATCCGCACCCGCCTCGGCGTGGCCCGCGACTCGTTCGCGCGGATCGTGCGGCGCCTCCGCGACCGCGGGATGGTCTCGGTGACGGAGACGGGCGAGTACCAGATTTCCCGCTCTCCCGAGAACATCCGCCTGCGCGACCTGATCAGCCTGGGGACGGATCTCGACGCGCTGCCGATTTCCCGCCGCGCGCCGGGGCGCATCTCCGCCATGCTCCACGAGTTTCAGGAGCACACCCTGGAGGCCGCCGCCGACGCCACGCTGGGCGACCTGATCCACGGCAACTGGCCAGCCCGCAACAAGGCCGAGTAGCCGGTCTTCCCCTTGCGGCGCGGGGCCCCCCGCGTCATGCACTGGCGCCCGCGCGGGCGCGCCGCGCGAAATATTCCAGAGTGCAGGAAAGGCCCCATCGCCATGTCGGAGCACGTTTACGATCCCGTTGTGGTAGAGCGCAAATGGCAGGCGTGGTGGGATACCCACCGCACCAACGCCGTCGATCTTGCCGCGGCACGGAATCCCTTCTACGTGCTGATGATGTTCCCCTACCCCAGCGCGGAGGGACTCCACGTCGGCAACGTGTATGCCTTCACCGGCGCCGACGTGTATGGCCGCCACCGGCGCCTGCGCGGGTACGATGTGTTCCAGCCCATCGGCTTCGACGCCTTTGGCATCCACAGCGAAAACTTCGCGATGAAGATCAACCGCCACCCGGCGGAACTGATCCCCGCCAACGTCGCCAACTTCACCAACCAGCTCCGCATGATGGGTCTCATGTTCGACTGGGAGCGCACCGTCGATACCACGTCGCCGGAATACTACAAGTGGACCCAGTGGGTTTTCCTCCAGCTCTATAAGGCGGGCCTCGCCTATCGCGACGAGAAGGAGGTCAACTTCTGCCCCGACTGCGGCACGGTAATCTCCGACGAGCAGGTCAACACCGACGGCACCTGCGAGCGGCACGGCGGCACGATGGTCCAGCGCAGGCGGATGCCGTGCTGGTTCTTCCGCATCACGGAATTCGCCGAGCGCCTCTCCAACAATCACGAGTGGATCGACTGGTCGGAGAAGACCAAGCTGGCCCAGCTCAACTGGATCGGCCGCAGCGAAGGCGCCGAGGTCGATTTCCAGATCCCGGGCCGCCCCGAAAAAATCCGCGTCTATACAACCCGCCCGGACACGCTCTTTGGCGCCACCTACATGGTGCTGGCCCCGGATCATCCCCTGGTGGACGCGATCGCGTCGCCTGAGAAGCAGGACGAGATCTCCGCGTACCGGCGCGGCGCGGGCGTCTCGCCCGCGGAGGGTGTTCCCAAGGAAAAAACCGGCGTCCCCACCGGCGCCTTCGCCATCAATCCTCTCACGGGGAATCCGATCCCTGTCTATATCGCCGACTACGTCCTGATGGGCTATGGCACCGGCGCAATCATGGCGGTGCCGAGTGGGGACCATCGCGATTTCGAGTTCGCGGCGAAGTATGGCCTGCCGGTGATTCCCATCATCGATCCCGAGATCGAAAAGGGAAAGGCCGAGGACACGACCGGAATCGCAGACGCGGCGGAGCTGATGAAAACGCCCGACGGTCGCGCCATCGTGCGTCAGGCGATTCTGGATGGCCGCGCGTGCTGGTCCGGCGACGGCAGGGCGATCAATTCCGCCAACGCGGAGCTGGACCTGAACGGCAAGCCGGTTGCCGAGGCCAAGCGCCTCGCGACGGAGTGGCTCGCGGCGAAGGGCCTCGGCGAGTTCAAGACGACGTTCCGCCTCCGCGACTGGGGCATCAGCCGCCAGCGCTATTGGGGTCCGCCGATTCCCATCGTCTATGACGAGCAGGGAAACCCCCACGCGGTGCCGGAGGACCAACTGCCGGTGTTGCTGCCGGAGACGAAGGACTTCCGCCCCAAGGGCGACGGACGCGGCCCCCTCGCCGCGATTCCCGAATGGGTGAACACCACCCTCCCCGATGGGCGGCCCGGCCGCCGCGAGACCGACGTGATGGACAACTTCCTCGATTCCGCGTGGTACTACCTGCGCTACGTTTCGACCGGCGACGACAAACAGGCCTACGATCCCGATCTCATCGCGAAGTGGCTCCCCGTGGATATCTATATCGGCGGAAACGAGCACGCGGTGCTGCACCTGCTGTACACGCGCTTCATCTGCATGGCGCTGGAGAAGGCGGGCGCGCTGAAGATGGGTCCCCGCGCCGACGCCCGCGACACGGCGGAGCCCTTCACCAAGTTCCGCGCCCACGGCCTCCTGATCAAGGAGGGCTCCAAGATGTCCAAGTCCAAGGGCAACGTGGTGAACCCCGATATCTACGTGGAGAAGTGGGGCGCCGACACAGTGCGTCTATACCTCATGTTCCTTGGGCCATACCAGCAGGGCGGCGATTTCCGCGACGACGACATCGTGGGAATGCGGCGCTTCCTGAATCGCCTGCACGCGTGGTACTTCGATGGCGGCCAGCCAATCGTCGCCGACGGCGAGCTGGCGAAGGAGCTGCGCGTTAAGACGCACCAGACCATCAAGAAGGTGCGCGACGATATCGACTCGCTGAGCTACAACACGGCGATCTCCGCCGTGATGGAACTGCACAACGCGGCCAAGGCCGCCCCCGCGACCAGCGAGTTCATCCGCGAGGCGGTCATCGCCTGCATCGCGCCCTTCGCGCCGCACTTCGCGGAGGAGGTCTGGCAGGTCGCGCTGCGCAAGCCCGGCAGCTTCTGGGCCACGGCGCGCTATCCCGAGTTCGACGAGAGCATGACCAAGCTCGACGAGGTCGAGATCGTCGTGCAGATCAACGGCAAGGTGCGCGAGAAGCTGCTGGTCCCGCGCACCGCCGACGCGGCGACGCTGGAGAAGTTGGCGCTGGCGAGCGAGAAGATCCAGAAGGAACTCGATGGCCGCGCCCCCAAGAAGGTGATCGCCGTGCCGGGCCGCCTTGTGAATCTGATCGTTTGATGCGCTGGCCCGCCGGCGTCTCCCCCTGGTGGCCGCCCAAGGTTCTACTGAGCCTGGGCATGATCGCATGGGTGGCGCTTTCCTCGGCGGGCATCGCGGGTCTGCGGCCAGTGGTGCCGCCTCCGCTGGCGGCGGGCCTTGTGCTGCTGGTTGCGGGGGCGGGAATTCACCTGTGGCACTATGCAATTCTCAAGCGCGCGGCGGGGGGGCTCGGCATGCCGAGCCAACTCGTGACGCGCGGCGGATTCTTTCCGCGCGTGCGCCATCCAATGTACTTGGGCGATGCGGTGATGACGCTGGGCGCGGTGCTGGCCGTGATGGACGTGGCCGCGATTGCCGCCTGGTTCGCGTTTGCCGCGATCACCATCGCGCTCGCCCGCGACGAGGACCGCATGATGGAGGCGAGCTTTGGCGACGACTTCCGCGCGTGGAAGGCGCGGTCGCGATTACTCGGCCCGTGATCAGAGCCGCGTCGCCTTGCCCAGCAGACCCGCCACATTGAGCCCCCCAAAGGCGCAGATCGCCATGACGATCATGTCGTCGATGGGGCCGGGTAGAAAGTCGGGCATGACGAAGTAGATAAGCCCGATGGCGATCCACGCACCGCGCGAACCCCAGGCGAAGGCGGTCTCGACGGTGGACTCCGCGCCACCGCTCCGCAGGCGCGCCCCGGGGACGACCTCCCGCGCGATGGCGTCGTATTGCACAAGCTGGAATTCCAGCAGCCCCCCAAAGAGCGCCGGATCGTTCCCCAGCATCACGCGCGTGTCGCCGGTGGGGAGCGAACCCTCCCGCACGAGTTCCCTCAGGTAGCGGATCTGGCTCGCGCCAAGGTGCCCCCTCAGGCGGTCGGGTATCAGCAGCGCGATCTCCCACTGTATATAAAGAAATACGCCGAGGAACACGAAGCCCGCAAACGTCTGGGCGACGGGGTGAAAGAAGAGGCACACCAGGGTGATCATTCCCGCGGCCACGAAGAGCGCCCCCCGCCCCCCGCCACGGCCCCCCGCAAGCAGCACGATCAGCGTGATGGCGAGCAGGATGAAGGACAGGAACGCGCGCATCACGCCGAGGATAAACGCCACGCCCGGGATCTGCCCCGTCGCCTCCATGATCTGCACCACGGGGACCTCAAGGAAGTCGGGCATCGCGCTGGTGCCGAGGGTGGGGCTGAGCGCCGCGGAGAGCGGGATCGTGAGCGTCGCGGCCAGCCCCGCGTAGAGCGCCTGGTTGCTGCGCCGACGCCAATCGCCCAGGATGCGCCAGCGGAACACGAGCGTGAGGACGATGACGGCGGCGAGGAGCGCGCCGCAGATGAATCCAAACAGCGACCGGTCCCACGGCCAGCCCATCGCATCGCGCAGGAACAGCAGCGCGCCGAGGAGCAGCCCCGCGCGGAAGGAGAATTCGTGGAGGCGGAGTTCGCCGCTGGGCGCGGTGGTTTCGCTTTCCATGGAGGAGGGGCCGGGCAGCAGAATGCGCGTTGCGGTGCTCATCGGCGCGCGGCCCCGATGTCGTGCACGGGGCTTCCCTTCTCGCCGGTCCAGGTGGTCGAGTCGTATCGCGTGAACGGCAGCGAGGGCCCGTGGATGGCGCGGTTTGCGATACGGATTTTTTCCACGATGCCCTCGATGGGAGATGTGGCGCGCGGGCTGACGGGCTGGAGGTCCAGCCAGCGGTCGCTCTTCACCAGAAACCGCAGCGCCATCTGATAGTGAGCGCGCGCCTGGCGCAACCGCACGACGTCGGTTTGAAGATACCCCTTCGCCTTCTCGGCGATGTCGTCGCCAAACGCCTCGAAGAGACGCGCCGCGCGGAGCCGCACGTCGAGGTTGCGCGGCGTGGTGGCCTCGGATCCAAGGAGCGCGTAGAGGGTGTCGATGCTGAGCGAGAGAATTTCCGGATCGCCGGAGCGCGAGAGAATCTGTTCCGCGCGGGCGAGCTTGAGTTCATCCACCAGCCCCGCATAGCGCGCCCCCGACCCCTGGAGCGATTGCTCGGCGCGGGCGAGTTCCGCCTCCAGGCCGATGTTGCGCTCTCCCGTTCTCGACCGTCCCAGCATCGCAAACGCGACAACAACAGGGTGCTCCCGCACGGCGGCATCGGGCTGGTCGGCGATGGATTGCTTGATGGCGGCCCATTCGTTGCGGGCGGCGCGGGCCTCCAGTTCTGCAAGGAAGGCGCCGGTGGCGCGATCGACGGAGACGCGCTCGGCGTTAACCGGGGCGACGCCGGTCAGCGTGGTGGGCGCCTTGGGCAGGCGCCAGGTATTCCACGTCCCGCTTGATCCCGGGTCCGGGAACAACTTGATGCCAATGTAGATCGCGACAACCAGCAGGGGCGTGGCGGCCTTGAGCCAGATGCGCGGCGTGGACGATGCCCGCGGGGGCGGCGGGGGCGATTCGGCGGGATCGGGCTCCGCAGGGACAAAAAGCGCGTCCCACTCCGGCGCCGCTGGAACCAGCTCGCCCGCTCCCCTTCTTTCTCCTTGGTCCGAACCGGAATCGTCGCTCATGGTCCTGCGCGTGTTGGGATTCGCGATGGCATTTCGCGTCGTCGTTCTCTGCCTTCCCATCCAGGACAGGCAACCCGTAATTCTTGCCAGGAACCGCCGCCCGCGATGACGGACTCGAACGAAAAAGTTGGCCCTGTCTTCCGCCTCGTCGAGTGGGGCGGATTCGCCGTCCTTCTACTGACCGCGATTCTGGTGCCTTTGTTTATCCTGCCGGTGAATTCGTTCATGCGTTTCGACACCGACCGCGCCGAGTCGCTGATGGCGAAGCTGACGCTGCAACAGGGCCTGTGCGCGGCGGCGCTGGTGCTGGCGGCGGTGTCGCTGGCGGGGCCGCTTTGGCAACGGTATCGCGGGGCGGCGGCTCTGCCGGCGGCGCTGCTTGCCGCGTTCGTCGCGTGGGGCGCGCTCTCCTGCATCGCGTCGCCGATTCCCGCCCACAGCTATTACCACTGGCTGATCGTGGGGCTGCCCGCGGCGGTGGCGCTGGCGGGGCCGATGTTTTTCGGCGACCGGCGGCGCGTGCGCGCGCTGGTGATCGCCTTGGTTGCGATGGCGGTGGTGGTCGCGCTGATCGGGATATTCAGCGCCCTCGGCTGGCGCGGGTTCTGGATCTGGGCCTATGGAGTGGACCCGCGCGAGATGCTGACCGGCGCGGTATCCAGAAAGTACGAGGGCGGGGTGACGCGCAGCCTGAGCGCGAGCACGATGGGCAACGCGGAGTATGCCGGCAGCCTGATGGCGCCGATGATCGCGATCGCGGCGGTGCTGCTCTTCGACTGGGCGCCGGGCGCGCGTCGGCCGTGGGTGGCTCGCGGGGCGCTGTTGGCGGTGATCGGGATTCTCATGCTGGAACTCGCGCTCACGGGCTCTCGCCAGCCGTGGATCGCGCTGGCGCTGGCGGGCCTGCTGCGCCTGTTCCTCGCGTTGCGCCTGCCGGGCTGGATCATGGCGGTGGTGTTTGCCGGGTTCCTGCTGGGGGCGTGCTTTGGCGGGATGCTGTGGGGCATGGCGGCGCTGGCGGGGTTGACGCTGGCGGCGCTGGGCTGTGCGGCTTGGCGGGGAGATGCGGCGCGCGCGCTCCGCCAGGCCGACCGCGTGAATTGCGCCCTGGTGGTGGGCGGGCCGTTGATTGCGCTGGTGTTCCTTGCCGCGTTCTCGGTGCCGGGGCCGTGGAATCCCAGCGGGCTCCGCGTATATCAGCGCTTCGAGTCCATCGCGAAATCCAACGACGCCTCCGTGAGGGAACGCCTTCTGATGTTCGTGGCGGCGTCCCAGATGATACGCGAGGACCCGCTGCTCGGCGGCGGGGCGGGTCGCTACTCCAACCGCTTTTCGGAATCCATCTATGAAATCGTGAAGACCGATGAGAGCGGCGCGGTTTTTCTCGCGCGGAACGAACTGGTTGGCAAAATCATCGACCAGTGCCACAACGACTATTTGCAGATCGCGACCGACATGGGCCTGGTGGCGCTGGCGCTGTTCCTCTCTCTGCTGGTCGCGGTGCTCTACCACCTTGCGCGGATCGCGGCCACGGAGCAGGGCGAGCGACGGATCCTGGCCCTGGCGCTGATCTGCTGCTTCGCCGGATTCGGGGTCATGATGCTGACCAGCTTTCCGCTCCAGATGCCCGGGCGTTCCTCGGTGTTCTGGGTGTCGATGGCGGGGGCGCTGGGCCTGATCGCGGAACGCCCGCGTGTCTGACCGGGCGCGCTCCGCCGCGGCGCTGGCGCCGCTCTGCATGGTGGCGGGATTCCTTTTTCTCGCGCCGCTCTTCGTGACGGAAATCGTGCTCCAGAAGTGGTGGTGGGCGGGATTGCATTTCTGGCGCTTGCCGGTGCTTCCGGTGGCGTGGGGCGTCGTCGCCGCGCTGATCCCGGTGGCGGTATTGCTGGCCCCCGACGATGTCTATACGCGGGCCCGCTCCGCGGTGCGCGCGCGCATCGCGGAGCTTCCGCCGCGGCTGCTCCATCCCGCCGCGCTCCTGTGCGCTGGCATTTTCCTCCTGTGGATTTTCCGCTCCGTTTCGCTGATCTTCGGCGACGCCTATTTCTATGTGACCGATTTGATCCCGACTCAGGCCTTCAGCGACCGCGGCATGATTATCATGTTCGATTCCGTCGGCGCCACGTTCATGTATTCGTTCGGCTATCGCTTTGCGAATCTGTGGTTCGGGCTCGACGTGCTGCAGTGGTACAATGTCGCGGGAATCGCGACGCTACTTGCGTTCCTCGCGTGGGCGTGGCGCGCGCGCGGCAGGCGCCGCTTTCTGGGCACGGGCCTCGTGCTCGCGCTCTTGTTCACCGGCAACTGGTCCCAGGCCACGATGGGCGCGCCAGAGCACTATGGCCAGCTCCTCCTCGCGATCCTCGCCTTCTCGATCCTGGCCTGGGAGAGCTTCGAGGGCCGCGAGCCCACGTGGAAACCCTGCCTCGCCTACTCCCTTGGCGCGTTCTTCCACCTCGGCATCGGCTGGATGTTTCCCGCGCTGCTCTGGCTCGTGGTGCGGCGATGGAAGAGGGACAACTCGATCGAGCGCACATTCGCCCTCCTCGCCATGATCCTCCCCGCGCTGCTGACCGGCGTGATGACCTACGATCTCGGTTTCGACCTGACGTTCTTCACCGCCAGCAACGCCGGTAAGGGGAAGTTCATCCCGCTCATCGGCCCCACCCATCCGTGGTCCGGCGCCAACTATCAGTATGCCACCTTTGACCCGCGCCACCTGGCCCACATCGCCCAGGAGGTCGTCCTCATGGGCTGGCCGGGCCTGCTGCTGATCGCCGGCGCGCTCCCCCACGCGGAATGGCGATGGTTCGCGCGCAACGAGAAGGGCGTCTTCCTCCTCGCCATGCTCGGCGGCGCGCTGCTGCTGTGCCTGCTGTGGAATCCCGACCTGGAATTCTGGCGCGATCAGGACCTCTTCTCCATGGTCGGCATTCCCGTCTGCCTCGTCGGCGTCGTCGCCGTCCTCGGCCCGCCCGGCGACCGCATGTCCCCCGCGCTCCGCCAACGACTCCTCGCCGCCGCCCTCCTCGGCGGACTCGCTTGGCGCATCCCCGTGATCCTCTACCACAGCGTGCTGGCGCTGAACTACTTCGACTCGGGCGTAACCGGCGCGTGGTGGCCGTTCGAGGTTTCATTCGCGCGGTAGCATGGGCGTCCTGCCTCGAGTTAACCGAACCCCAAAAGGCGTCCACTCCACCAGCCAGCGCCCGCGCGCCTGCCAGCGATTGCCCGCTTCAGCGGGCAGTGAGAGGGTGGAACAACCCGGCAGGCGGGTGTCTATACAAACGGCACTGCGGCGGATTGCGTGGATTCAGGCGGGGTTCCACCGGAGCTTCCGGGTACCGCTGCACGGGCGGGACGCACCTTGCCACTTTGCTTCGCGGTCCCGCTTGCGAGTGGATAGGAGCCGAAACGCGTTGGCTATGTCATTCGGGAAAACGCCCTACACCGCCTCGAACGCCTTCTCCACCCCCGCGGCCAACTGGGTGTCCAGCGTGGTCACCGCGTTGTGCTTGTGGGTGCCGCAGAAGATCTTCACCTTGCTGAAGGCGATGTGGATGTCGGGGTGGTGGTCGAGCTTGGTGGCAAGCTCGGCGACGGCGTTGACGAACTCGATGGCTTGGGCAAAGGTCTTGAACGTGTAGGTTATGGCTATTTGCTTGCCCCGAAGCTCCCACCCCGGAAGGTCCATCAGGGCATCGGCAATCTGGCCTTCGTCGAGGACGCTCTTGTCCGGTCCGGGCACCACGATTGATCGTCTCCTTGGCTTCGCGCCGCTGGCGCCCCGCCGTTAGTTCGTTACGCTGACGAGGTTTAGAAGCAAAGAGCGCCTGGCTGCAAGAAGAACACGCACGATTCCGATGAAAAAGCTGACGGCGCTGGACATCGACGGTTTGTGGCTCCTGCTCGACAACGGGCGGGCGGGGGAGGTGTTGGCCGCCCTGGGGCCTGTCTCGGATTCCGACCATACGGTGGCGCGGACGCTTTCGGGTCTGGCGCACTATGAACTTGGCGACCACGCGGCGGCGCGCGCGGACTTGGAGGCGGTGCTGGCCCGCGAGGCCCAGAACCCCGTGGCGCGGCTGTTCCTGGCGCTTGTGCTGTTCGAGTTGGGCGAGGACACGGCCGCGGGCGAGGCCCTGGGCGCGGCGGTGCTGCACCCGCATCGCGGGTTCCTGTTCCGGTTTCTGGCGACGTTCTGGCCGCTGAGGTTCACCACCTCCCTCGGGAAGTTCGAGCGGGTGGAATCCGCCCTGCCGGTTCTTCCGCCGCCGCCCATGCAGGTGGCCGAGCTGCGCGAGGACGAGGAGGCGGTGGCCGGGGTAACCCGAATCGCCCGCGAACTGACGACGGCGGAGGGGAAGGAGGCTCGGCGGCTGAGGGCCAAGGCCACCTCGCTCGTCCGCCGGGGCTCGGCCCGCTATCTGGCGGGGAAGCCCCAAGAGGCGCGCGCCCTGTTCACGGAAGCCCAGGCCATCGCCCCGGAGAGCGAGGAAGTCGCCTCCCACTTTGCCTATGTCGAGCTGGTCTCCGGCGACCCGGCGGTGGCGCGGCGCGCGCTGGAGCCTGTGGTGGCAGCCCGCATGGCGGCGTATGAGGCGACGCGCCAGCCCGAGGCCCTTCCCCGGGTGGATACACTGGTTTGCTATGCCTGGGCCCTGCATGAGGGGGGCCTGCACGAGGACGCCTTGGGGGTGCTGTCCCTGGTGCATCCCGAGGGGCCCGAGGACTATGGCTCCCACTATGTGGCGTGCCTGTGCTGGCTCATGCTGGCGCGCGGCGGCACAGAGGGGGCGACGGGCAGGGCGCGCGAGGCCTTTGCGGAGGCGATCGGGCCCTTTTACATCGATACGTGGGAGCATTTGCTGAAGCCCTTCGTGGGGACCGTGGGCCGATGGCTGCGCGCGGGGGGGCGGCAGGCCGGGTAGGGGGCTTGCCCCGCGGCTCTGGGGGAATGGGGGCCGGGCATTGGGGGATTCGCCTGCCGGAGTCTCCATTCCATGCGGTGACCGTTGAACTTTGCCTTGCACGGTTGCGGGCCATGCGGGCATTAAGCGGGTGTTACAACATGGGAACCCGCACGCCATCAGGAGCATGGCGTCGTGCCCGGCGTGTCGGTGGCTGGCAGAAGAACCGGAGGTCTTGGAAGTCATGGCGACGGCAATGGAACGCAAGCTCGGCGAGATGCTCGTTAAGGACAACGTGATCACGCGTCCCGAGCTGGAGCAGGCCCTGCAGCAACAGGAGCAGACGCGTCGCAGCCTGGGCCACATCCTCATCGAACTCGGCCTGACCTCCGAATGGGAGATGGCCGCGGCCCTCGGCAAGCAACTCAACGTCCCCTTCATCACGCTCTCCCACTATGAAATCGACGAACTGGTTCTCAACACCATCCCCGTCGATATCGTCAGGAAATACAAAATCGTACCCGTGGACAAGACGGGCAACACGCTGACCATCGCGCTGTCGGACCCGTCCAATATCTACCTGCTGGACGAGCTCAAGCTCCTGACCAAGACGGAAATCATCCCGGTTATCTCCTTCGAGTCCGACATCACCGAAGCCATCGCGCGCTACTATCCCGCGCTCACTGGCGCCGACGGGTCGAACATCGACGAGGCCCTGAAGGAAATTCAGGACGCCGACGTGCAGACGGCGGTCAAGGAGGCGCTGAACTTCGACGACCTCAACGTCGAGCAGGCCTCCATGGAGGACTTTGCCGACGGGGACGAGGACGGCGCGGAGGTCAACGACGCCCCCGTTATCCAGCTTGTGAACATGATCATCGCAGAGGCCATCAAGGCCGGTGCCTCCGACATTCACGTGGAGCCCTTCGAGAAGAAGCTCCGCCTGCGCTACCGCATCGACGGCGTGCTGCACGAGATGACGAACCCACCCAAGAAATTCCAGAACGCGATCATATCGCGCCTCAAGATCCTCTCGGAGATGGACATCGCCGAGCGCCGCGTGCCCCAGGACGGGCGCTTCCGCGTCAAGGTTGCCGGGCGCCCCATCGACTTCCGCGTAAGCTGCTGCCCGATGATCTATGGCGAGAAGGTCGTCATGCGTATCCTGGACCAGAGCAACCTGATGCTCAACCTGGAGGATCTGGGTTTCGAGCCCCACGTGAAGGATAAGTTCGAGGGCGCCATCCTCCAACCCTACGGCATGTGCCTGATCACCGGCCCCACGGGCTCCGGCAAGTCCACCACGCTCTACTCCGCCCTGGCGCGCATCAACGACCCCAGCAAGAACATCAGCACGGCCGAGGACCCGGTGGAATACAACCTGCCCGGCGTGAACCAGGTGAATACCAAGGCCGATATCGGGCTGACGTTCTCCGCGGCGCTGAAGGCTTTCCTCCGCCAGGATCCCGACATCATCATGGTGGGCGAAATCCGCGATCTGGAAACCGGCGCCATTGCCATCAAGGCCGCCCTCACCGGTCACTTGGTGCTCTCGACCCTCCACACCAACGACGCCCCCAGCACCGTGCAGCGCCTGGTCAACATGGGCGTGGACGACTTCCTGATCACGGCCTCGCTCAACATGGTCGAGGCCCAGCGCCTTGCCCGCCGCATCTGCAAGAACTGCCGGTCGGAGTACGTTCCCGACGAGTCCGAGATGGCGGTGATCGGCATCCCCGAGGCGGAGCGCACGCCGGACCTGCGCCTGTACAAGGGTTCGGGATGCGAGGTGTGCCGCCACTCTGGCTACAAGGGCCGCGTGGGCCTCTACGAAGTCATGACCATGGACGACGCCCTGCGCGACGCCATCATGGCCAAGATGCCGACCAACCAGCTGAAGCGGCTTGCGATCAAGAACGGCATGGAGTCCATGCGCGCCGCCGCCCTGCGCAAAGTCCGCCAGGGCGCCACCACCACCGAACAGGCAGTTGAACTGACGATCGAAGACTGACAAAGGCAACCACGCGCCCGGGTCACCACCGGGCCGGGCACCCCCAACCAGGAAGGACCCTCCGATGCCCCTGTTTCAATATGTCGCCCGATCGGGAGATGGCAGAACCATCAACGGAACCGCCGAGGCCGCCGACCAAGGGTCGGTGGTTCGCATGCTCCGCGAGAAGGGACTGACCCCCACCCAGATCAAGGAGACCGCGGCCAAGGCAAAGGCCAAGGCCAAGAAGAACAAGGGCAAGGGCGGGCGCGTGAAGCTGGACGACATGGTGATTCTGTCCCAGCAGATGGCCGTGATGATCCGCGCCGGCCTTCCCCTGATCGAGGTGCTCGACATCCTCGCGGAGCAGACCGAGCGCCGCTCGCTCGCCAACATCATGCGCCAGATCGAGAAGGACGTGGAGGCGGGCAACTCCCTCACCGAGGCGATGTCCAAGCACGCCAACGTCTTCAGCCAGTTCTACCTCTCGATGGTCCGCGCCGGGGAAGCCTCCGGTATGTTGGACACCATTTTGGACCAGGTGGCCACCTACATGGAGCGCATCGCGTCGCTCCAGCGCAAGATCAAGTCCGCCATCATGTATCCCGTGACCGTGACGCTGATCGCCACGGGCATTACGATCTTCCTGCTGGTGAACGTGGTGCCGGTGTTCCAGGGCATCTTCGAGGGCCTGGGCGGCGACCTCCCGTGGCCCACGCAGATCACCGTGGCGGCCTCCAACATCATCCAGAAGCAGTGGTGGCTGGTAGGCCTGATCGTGATTGGTCTCTTCGTCTTCATGCACAACTGGGGTAAGACCAAGAGCGGTCGCCTGCTGATCGACAAGGTTTACCTGAAGATGCCGCTCTTCGGGCCGCTGATCCTGAAGTCCGCCGTGGCCAAGTTCTGCCGCACGCTGGGAACGCTGATCCGTTCCGGCGTGAACATCCTGTATGCTCTGGAGATCACGGCCAAGACCGCCAACAACGCCGTGATCGAGGCCGCCGTCATGCGCACCCGCGCCAGCATCCAGGCCGGCGAGTCGCTGACCAAGCCCCTGGTCGAGGCCGACGTTTTCCCGCCGATGGTTACCCGCATGATCGACGTGGGCGAGCGCACCGGCGCCTTGGAAGGCATGTTGGTCAAGATCGCCGACTTCTATGAGGATCAGGTGAACGCGATGGTGGCCGGCCTTACCTCCCTCATCGAGCCCCTGCTGATCGTGGGCCTGGGCCTGGTGGTGGGATTCATCGTGATCTCGATGTTCCTGCCGATGTTCAAGATGATCGAAATGATCGCTTCCTAAGGCCGTCGTTCAGGTCAATATGTCACGGGGGACGCGGAGTGGGCTTGTAGGCCATCGCGTCCCCGTGATTGTTTCCAGAGCTTGAGTGCATCGCCCAGCAGGCTTGAGAAGGCAACATGATCGATCCCAGACTAGAACGACGCGCCGCCGACTGCACCGAATTGGTGGATTTCTGGAAGCAGTTCCTCGAACTCGTAAACAAGGCCGTCAAGCCCCCCAAGACCTGCACACCCCAGCTCGAGCAGCAGTTCATCAACACCAAGGCGCGCATCGCCATGCTCCACGATTCCTTCATGGAGTCGCTCAAGCATGACAAGCAGGTGGGCGCCAACATGCTCGAAATCGTCAACCGCGCCATCACCCTGCGCCTGCTCCAGAAGCTCAACGAGGCCGAGACCAAGAAGCTCGAACTCGAATGGCACGAGGTTTACCTCCTCCTCAACGAGGCCGTCAGCGGCCTCAACGAGGAGCGCCAGCGCATCGCCGCCATCAACGAATTCAGCCACAACATGGGCAAGGTTCGCGACAGCTTTGTTGTCCGCTTCAAGTCCTTCCTTGGATCCATCTACCTCAAGATCGCCATCGTCCTCGGCGCCCTCGCATTCGCCATCTGGGGCGTCCCCGCGGTGGGCATCTATGACTACGACAACCTGCGCGACATCCGGGCGGCCAATTCCCTCACCGCCACCTACCTCTCCATCAGCCGCAACTGGCTCGGGTTCGATCAGGCGTTCCTGGACATGCCGGATTTCATGAACAACTTCCCCAACAAGAAGATCGTGGGCTTTCGCGATGGCGAGGACCGCACGTCGGTCGTCAAGCAGGAGCGCGTCGCCGCGGACCTCCCCGGATCCCTCGGGCTTTCCGACCGCGCCACGGCGTCCGAGCTCATGACCAAGGCCAAGGACTACCGCACGCTGGCCTTCGAGTCGGACGGAAGCCAGGGCACCGTCTTTGTCTATACGTTCTGGTTTCGCAAGAACGAGGACGCCCGCAAGCTGGGCAAGATGCTGGCCGACGCCACCAACATGCCCCAGAAGTTCAAGGCCTTCCGCCGCGCCAACGTCGTCATGGTTTACTCCAGCGACAATCCGATCAAGATGGACGATCTGGTCCCCAAGACCGTGGACCTGACGCTGCCCAAGCCCTGATCGACGGAGCCCGCGCCGATGAGCACCGGGACGGCTGAGGACCCGCGCGGCTGGCTCCGCCTGCTGGGCTGCGGGCTGGAGAAAAGCCGTCTCACCGCCCTCGTGGGCGCGCTTGGTTCCCCCGGCGCCGTGATGGACGCAAGCGATAGCGAGCTTGCCGAAACCCACGGCCTGGGCACGCGCCACATTCAGGCGCTCCGCCAGCAGCCAACCCCCGCCGACATCGACCGCCAGATGATCGCGCTCGAACGTTCCGGCGCGCGCATTGTCCCCGTCGCCTCGCCGGACTTTCCCCGCAACCTCTTCCACCTGCGCGTGCCGCCGCCCGCGATCTTCGTCAAGGGCCGCCTGGAGTCCTACGATTCGCTGGCCGTGGGCATCGTCGGCCCGCGCACGCCCACCGCCTACGGCCTCTCCGTGGCGCGCGCCCTCGCGCGGGACTTCGCGCCGACGCTCACCATTGTCAGCGGCGCCGCCCTCGGCATCGACAGCGCCGCCCACGAGGCCGTGCTCGACGCGGGCGGGCGCACCATCGGCGTCCTGGGCTGCGGCATCGACATCAACTATCCCTCGACGAATGCCAAGCTGCGCGCGCGGATCGGCGACGGCGGGCAGGGCGCGCTCGTCTCCATCTTTCCACCTCTGTCTCCCCCCCACAGCCACCACTTCCCGATCCGCAACCATATCCTGGCGGGGCTGTCCCTTGCCGTGGTCGTGGTGGAGGCCGGCGCGCGGAGTGGCGCCCTGGTCACCGCGCGCGCCGCCGGCGAGGAGGGGCGCCAGGTCTATGCCGTGCCCGGAGACATCACCCGCGCCAACAGCGCCGGCAGCAACGCGCTCCTGCGCGATGGCGCCGCAGTATGCACCGGCGCCGCCAGCGTCATCGAGGATCTGGAGGGGACACTGCACCGCGAGCTGGAGGAGTTGTTGCGCCGCCGCAGGGCCGCCCCCGGCGCGGCCCCGACCGAGGAGCATGCGATGAGCAACGCAGGCCGGTCACCCGGCGAGGAAGCGATCCTGCGCATGGTGGCGCACAGCTCCATCAGCCACGATGACCTGATCGCGAAGCTGGTCCCTGGGTCCATGAGCCTGGGCGAGCTTTCCTCTGCGTTGCTCATGCTGGAACTCGACGGCCGCATCCGCCAAAGCCCCGGTCGCCTCTACGAAGCGCGGCTGTAGCCCGCTCTTCGGCGAGCCCGCCGCCATCACACCACCTCGGCGACGATCTCCACTTCCACTGGCGAGTTGCGGGGGAGGCACGGGGTGGAGATCGTTGTGCGCGCGTGGACGCCGGCCTCGCCAAAGATCGCCATGAGCAGCTCGCTGGCGCCGTTGGAAACGCCGGACTGGGCGGTAAAGGTGGGAACCGACGCGACGAAGCACGTGACTTTGACGATGCGGCGGATGTTATCGATGCCGCCGCACTCCGCGGCCACCGCGGCCACCGCGTTCAGCGCGGAAACGCGCGACGCGGCGGCGGCGTCCTCCGCAGAGACCGTGTCCCCCACGATCCCCTCCAGGACCAGAACCCCGTTCTTGCTGGGAAGCTGGCCGGCGGTGAACACCAGGTTTCCCGTGCGGACGGCGTGGGTGTATGCAGCGACGGGCTTCGCCACGGGGGGGAGTTCGATTCCAAGTTCGACGAGCTTTTCGGATGGCTTTGGCATGATGCGGTTTCTCCAATGGGTTGATGGCGACGCGCAAAGACTGGGAAATGGCATGGCGGCGGGAAAAGCGGAACTTGCGATCGGCGCTCCCCCGCCCCGCAAGGTTTGACACCCCCCGTCCCCCTCCCTACCCTGTAAATGCCGCCGGGCAGGACGCTGGCGCCATTTGCCCGCCAGAAAGGCCGTTTCCACGTGAGAGCTATCATTCCCGTCGCAGGGTTCGGAAGCCGCATGAGGCCCCATACCCACACCCAGCCCAAGGTTCTGCTGCAGGTGGCGGGCAAGGCGATGCTGGACCACATCATCGACGACCTGGTGGCCGCGGGGGTGGATGGCCTGACTCTGGTGGTGGGATACCTGGGCGACCGGATCGAGGAACACGTCCGCAAGCACTACGGCCACCTGACCCTGAACTTCGTCCGGCAGGAGGAGATGCTGGGCCTGGGCCACGCGATCCAGATCACCAAGTACCTGCACAAGGACGACGACCGGCTGCTGATCATCTTGGGCGACACGATCGTGAAGGCGGACTTCGCGAAGATGTTTGGCCTGGGGTCGAGCGCGCTGGCGGTGAAGGCCGTGGACGACCCGCGCCGATTCGGCACCGTGGAGAACAAGCCCGGCACCGACGAGATCATGGGCCTGATCGAGAAGGCCGAAAATCCGCCGACCAACCTCGCGATCGTCGGCGTCTATCTGCTCGACGATCCCGCGCTCCTCTTCGAGGGGCTCGACCATATCTTCGACAATAACATCCGCACAAAGAACGAGTACCAGCTCACCGATGCGCTGGCCTACATGCTCGGCAAGGGCCACGTGATGCGGAGCTTCGAGATCGACGAGTGGCTCGACTGCGGCAAGCCGGAGACCCTGCTGGAGACCAATCGCCGCCTGCTGGAGCTGGAGTTCTGCGGCAAGGCCGACGAGTACCGCACGCGGTTCCCCACGTCGGTCATCGTGGCGCCGGTCGCCATCGGAGCCGATTGCAAGATCGAGAACAGCGTGGTCGGCCCCTATGTCTCCATGCGCCACGACGTGCACATCGCCGGCTCGATCCTGAGCGACTGCACCATCGCCAAGGGCGCGACACTCCGCAACGTGAACATCCGCAACTCCATGATCGGCGAGTTCACCACCGTGGAGGGCGTGACCGGCGAACTCAACATGGGCGACCATTCGACGCTGATCCGGAAGTAGAGAAACGAGAAAAGAGATTAACCACGGAGAGCACAGAGAACACAGAGTTAACAGCGAAAGAGCGACGTCGCGATTGATCGATTCTCGGGATCGGGGCACCAACGATGAAGGCAGAACTGGCGATCCACTGAATGCACACATTCATGCACTCGCGTTCCGGGACTCCCCGCCACTCTCTCCGCATTCAACTCTGTGCTCTCTGTGTTCTCTGTGGTGAATGCCTTTTTTGATCTGCGGATAGACCCCCGGCCATGCCCCCGCGTCGTCTCCTCATTGTGTCCTACGATTTTCCGCCCTCCAGCATTGGGATCTGGCGGACGCTGAAGCTGTGTCGCTACATGGGCGAGTTCGGGTGGCGGCCCGCGGTGCTCACCGTCCGCGACGTGCGGACGCCGCGCTGGGACCCGGGTCCGCTGGCGGAGCTGCCCGAGGGCACGCCGATCCGCCGCACCGAATCGCTGGACCAGAACCGCCTCGCGTTTCTTGCCTCAAAGGCCATCGGGTCGCTGAAGGGAAAGCCCGCGGTCGGCGGCGCGGCACGCCCCGCCGCAAAATCCACCAACGCCGCGCTGCGCGGAGCGATGGACGTTTTGCGTGCGTGGGCACTGGTGCCAGACGACCGCGCCGGGTGGTATCCCTTCGCTCTGGCGGAGGGCCGCCGCTGGCTCCGCAGCGCAAAGTTCGACGCCGTCTATACAACCAGCTTTCCCAACACCGCCCACCTGGTCGGCGCGCGGCTGGCGCGGGAGTTCAACCTGCCGCTGATCGCCGACTTCCGCGACATCTGGGTCGGGAACTACTACTTCTATCATCCCGCGACGCCGTGGCACGACCGGCTACAGCGCCGACTGGAGCGCTCCGTCATCGAGACCGCCGCCGCCGTCGTCAGCGTCACCGGCCCCATTACGGCGGACTTTCGCGAGCGCTATCCCGATCAGCCGCCGGCGAAGTTCCACACGATCACCAACGGCTTCGACCCCGAGGACTTCGAGGGAGTCATTCCCCGGCCCGGCACCCACGTCTATACAATCGCCTATGCGGGCACGATGTATGGCGGCACCTCGCCGGAGGGCTTCCTGCGCGGCGTGCGGCGGCTGCTGAAGGCGGAGCCCCGCTGGCGCGCGGTGCTGCGCCTGCGATTCGTCGGCGCCATGATCGAGCCCTATCGCGCGATGATCGACCGCTTCGGCCTCGCGGACATCACGCGCGTCGATCCCTACCTCGCCCACGGAGAGGCCCTTCAGGCGATGGCCGACGCCGACGCGCTGCTGCTGATTGTCTCCCCCGAGAAGGGAAGCCACATCATGCTGACGCAGAAGGTCTTCGAGTACGCCGCCGCCCGCCGCCCGGTGATCGGCCTGGTCCCCGAGGGCGCGGCGCGCGATTTCCTTCAAGAGATCGACGAGGGCCCCATCGCCCCCCCGACCGACAGCGCGGCGGTTGCGCGGATTCTGCGCGCGGAACTTACCCGCTGGAACCGCGAAGGCCGCCGCGTCCTGCCGCCCAACCCCGCACTTGCGAAATACGAGCGAAAGTCGATTGCAGAGAGGCTGTGCGGCGTTTTCGATACCGCACTCCTCAGCGAACCACCCGCGCCGGCCCCGCCGTAGCCAATTTGCCCCGCCTTTGTCACGCGACACCGAAGGCCAGAGCGGTAAATATCCGTCGAATTTCAGTCAAACCAGCCAAGGATTGAACACGATGAAGAAAATTAGCATGGCAATGCTCCTTGCGGCCGCCCCGGCGCTCGCAGGCGCACAGTATGCGGGTCTCTATATAACTGAGGTGATTTCCACGCCGACCGAAAACGAGTTGATCGAGATCTGCAACACGACCGGCTCGATCATCGATGTCTCGGGAGTTATTGTGGCGGACGAGGACAACAACAACACCGAGGGGGCCGTGAAGTTTCCTGCCGCCACGACGCTGGCGCCGGGGGAAGTGGTCATCATTGCCGTCAATACTTCCGCACTCGAACCGACTTGGCTGGATTCACTCCCCGCAGGCGTGCGCGTTTTTCACGATCCAGCTCGCTCCCCCGCTGCATGGACCGCCGCAAACGGCAATTCGATCACTGCGATGGCCGACTTTGCCGTCGCGGGTGGCGGCACGAGCGGCAGCATCTCGCTCGGCGGAACGAGCGACAACGCCACCCTATACATTCCCTCCGGCACCTTTACCGCCAGCGTGGGCATCAGCAACACCGCGCACTGTATCGACGGGATGAACTATGGCGCATTTCCCTATGCCCCCATCGCGGCCAGCACCGTGGAAGTCGCCACCCCGGCGGAGGCGGCATCTGGCAACAGCCTTCAGCGCAACGGCGCTATCGCCAATGCCTCCTCGGTGGTTCGGTTCACCAGCGCAACGGCCAATTCCAGCACCATCGGCATCTTCTCCTTGGCTAGCAATCTGGCCCCCGCGCTCGTCAACCGCGTTGTCTCACCCGCAACGGCGACCTCCGCCAGCGCGATCACGGTCAGTGTTGATGTGACCGACTCCGACGGCACCATCTCCTCCGTGAACCTGTTCCGCCGCGTGAATGGCGGCGGATATACGAGCACGGCGATGGTGCTTGGCGCCGCGCCGACTTACTCGCTCAACCTTGGCACCTTTGCCGATACCGACCTGGTGGAGTACTACATCGAGGCCACCGACGACGACAGCGCCATCGGAACGCTGGGCACTTCGTCGAGCCCGTTCCCCCTCTTCGTGAACAACAACCGCCCCGCCGTCGGCGAGATCGCCATCACCGAGATCATGTTTGGCCCCCTCACCACCGCCCCCTACAGCCAGGCCAACGCCGAGTTCGTCGAGGTGCGCAACCTGACCGGCACCCCCAAGAACATCAGCTACTTCCTGCTCGACGATAGCAGCGTTCGCAACGTGGCCGTTCCCTTCGGCACGATCATCGCCGCCAACGGCTACGTGATCTTCGCGAACCCCGCGGCCACCTACACGACCTACACGCCGTGGACCACGTCCTCCGGCGCGGCCCCCGTGGTAAACTACACGTTCGGCCTTGGCGGCACCGGAGACAGCTTCGTCGTCAAGAACGACGCCAGCGCCGTCATCGACAGCGTCGCCTACCTCAACGGCACGGGCGGCTGGCCCGCCGTCAATGACACCGGCTCCTCCGTGATACTCGTCGGCGATCCCGCCGTGGTGGACAACACGCTCCCCGCCAACTGGCGCGCCAGCGGCCTCGACGGCACCCCCGGAGCCCCCAACGTGGACGACATCACTGTCCCCGCCGTCGCCTCCATCGTTCGCGCCGATGCCAACCCCACCGTCGCAACCTCCGTCAACTTCACTGTCACCTTCAGCGAGCCCGTCAAGAACGTCGGCGTCGCCGATTTCGCGGTGAACGCGACTGGCGCCACAGGAACCATCGACGCCGTCTCCTTCGTCAACCCGACGACCTTCACCGTCTCGCTCAGCGGCGTCGGCGGAACCGGCACCCTAGGCCTGAACATCGCCGGAGCCCAGGACGTCGTTGACTTCCCCAACAACGCCCTTTCCTCCACGGAGCCCTCGACGGACGAGAGCTACAACGTCGGCGCATCCTCGGTCGCCGGGTGGCAGCTCCTGAACGACTAACCCCCACGCGGGCATCGCAGTAAAAATCGCGGCGCCCTTTCCCCGGTGGAAAGGGCGCCGCGTCGATTAAGTCGACTCGATGGACCATACGGACTGCATGGATACGATGGACGTTCATCAAGTCCGTCTCGTCCAGAAGATGGGCTACGGAAAAAAAAAGATACCCACGCCACCTTGGCCGGCACTACTCCAGCACGAAATCCACGCGCGCGCTCATCTCCGGGCGGATGAATTCGTCGGGGGTCTTGATGGCGACCTTGGCCTGGATGGTGGCCTTCTCGCGATTGGCCTCGGGGGCGATTTCGCGGATGGAGGCGTCGTAGATACGGTCGGGATAGGCGTCGAGAACCACCTTGGCCGGATTGCCCATGCGGATCTTCTGGAAGTCGGCCTCGTTGATATCGACCTCCACCTGAAGCTCGCCGAGGTCGGCGATGGAGAGCAGCTCCGTCCGCGCGCCGCGGCTACCGCCGAAGTTCTGGGGGCTGACGAGGTCGCCGACCTCGATGAGCTTCTCGAGGATGGTCCCGTTGGACGGCGCCTTGATCACCGTATATCCGCGCTGGATCGCGAGGAACTCCGCGTTGGCCTCGGCGCTCTGGAGTTCTGCGCGCGCGGCGGCGACTTCCTCGGTGCGGGAACCGGCGATGGCGCGTTCGAGTTCGGCCTGTGCGGCGGCAAGGCGGGCCTGGCCCGATTCCTGGGCGCCGACGGCATCGTCGAGGCTCTGCATGTCGCTGGCGCCGAGTGCCGAGGCGAGGCGGGCGCGGTCGAGCGTGCGCTTGGCCTGCGCGATCAGCGCCTCCTGCTCCGCCACGCGGGCGCGGGCCGCGGCGATGTCCTCCGCCCGCGTTCCCGCCAGCAGCAGGTCCAGCCGCGCCTTGGCGACGGCGGCCAGCGCGGCGGCCTGCTTCTCCTGCGCCACATAGGCGTCGTCGTCCAGGCGGACGAGTTCCTGGCCTTCCTCCACGCTCTGGCCCTTCTCCACGCCGACCCATTCCACCTGTCCGTTGACCTGTGGGCTGAGGGCGATGCGGCGACGCGGCGTCACATAGCCGCTCGCGGTCAGGATCGTGTCGCCGGCCTTGGGCTCCGCGGGTGCGGGCGGGGTGGCCGCCGCCGCCTTCTCTGCCTCGGTCGCGGCGGGCTTGGCGCCGGGAACGGCGAGCGAAATCGCGAACCCGATCGGGATGCCGGCCAGCAGCGCGAAGAACAGCGTGCCGCGCCGCCGCCGGGGGAGCTTGCGCTCCGGGTCGATGCGCAGCGACTCCAGGCGCTCGTCGGTTTTGCCCTCTGTTGTCATGGTCTTCTCCGTTATGATCCCGACTTCAATCCGTCGATGATGGGAATGCGCGAGGCCTGGAGCGCGGGAAGAAACCCGCCCACCACCCCGATGATCGAGGCAAAGACAACGCCCGAGACCAGGAGCCCCGGGGTGATCTGAAACGCGAAGGCGATCTCGCTGAAGGACGAGTAGTTCGTCGTCCCCGTGGTGACGCCGTTGATCGGCAGCGCGAGAATTCCGCCGATCACGCCGCCGAGGAATCCGATGGCGAGCGCCTCCAGCGAGAACGACAGCAGGATGCTGCCGCGGGAGAAGCCGAGCACGCGCAGCGTGGCGATTTCCCACGCGCGGCTCGCCACCGACGCATACATCGCGTTCATCGCCGCAAACGTGGCGCCCACCGCCATGATGACAGAAATCATCACGCCCAGAAACTGGATCGGCGCGGAACTCTTGGTCTGCTCGGCGTAGTAGGCCACCTCGCGCTGGGCCTTCAGGTTGGAGAGCTTCTGCGTCGTCTCCACGGTGTTGATCAGCATCTCCACGGCCTCCGGAGATACGGCGCGAAGGACCATCGAGGAGTACATGCTCCGGTCAAACTCGCGGTTGAGCTGTTCCACGTCTCCCCAGAATTCCGAATCGAAGGACGACCGCGAAGCGTCGAAGATGCCGACCACCTTCCAGTTCGACTTCACCAGGCGGATCGTGTCGCCCAGTTTGGTGTTCTTAAAGCGCGTCGTCGCGCCGGCGCCCACCAGCAACTCGTTGAGGCCCGGCGCCACCATGCGGCCCTCTGTCAGGGTCAGGCCGGCGCGCATCGTCAGGCTGGCGGGGCTGATGCCGCGGATGGCGGCGTTGCTGCTGCCGCCGGAAAGCTTGGCGAGGCTGGCGATGTTGATCGTCTCCACCGCGACCATCGGCAACCCATCGGATCCCGTCGCGATGCCGGGAAGGAACTTCGCGCTGTAGTAGTCCGCGCGCCGGACGGTGGAGTTCGTCTCCGCCGTCGATCCCTTCCTCAGCACTAGCACATTGAGCGGATCGCCGCTCGCCACGAAGGCCTGGGACAATCCGTTGGCCAGCGACAACACCGACACGAACACCGCGACGACGAGGCCGATGGAGAGCACCGTCGTCGAGGTGGTCTTCCACCGGCGCGCCACATGGCGCAGGTTGTATTTCAGCGGGATCGCCATGGGCTATTCCTGGTTCCTCAGGCCGTCGAGCACGCTCAGCCGCGACGCGCTCCACGCGGGCCAGAGGGAACTTCCCAGCCCCACGATCAGCGTGATCGCCACGCCAAGGTACATCGTCTCCGGCCTGACCGTCATCGACTGGATCATGCCGCCGCTGAACGCAACCCAGTCCTGGCTCGGCATCGCCTGCAACAGCAGGAGCGTGACCATCACGCCGGCAAAGACGGATAGCCCCGGCCCATACGCCTCGATCGCCGCACGCAGCCGCGCCAGCCCCCGCCGGTACCACCCGCGTCCGGTCTCTGGCAGCAGCACCGACACCAGCAGCAGCGGTAGCCCGATCACCGCCAGCGTCAGAATCCCGGCGCCGATGGAGATGAAATACTTGGGAACCGGCAGGACAAACCACGCGAGCAACAGGCCCAGCCCGCCACCAACCATGGACACCACCATGCCCTCGCCCACGATCAGGAACATCACGTGGCCGCCCGTGAAGCCCACCGCCTTCAGCGTCGCCACCTCGCGCGTGCGCTCTCGAATCGCCAGCGACATCGTGCTCGCCGCGATCATCAGCACGGCGATCACCACCACCGTGACCAGGGCATTGATGAACAGCTTGATGTTGCCCAGCATCTCCACGAAGGAGAGCGCAAAGGACTGCTCCGTCTCCGCCTTCACCTCGGCGTCGCTGTTGCGGAACATCGCCTCCATTTCGGGGAGCAGCACGTCCACCCGCGGGCCGCTGTCCGCGAGCACGAAATACGTCCCCGCGCGCGTTGTCTCGCCCAGGAGATCGTCCAGGTAGTCGAGCCGGAAGAGCAACTCCTCGCACTTTGGTCCCACAAGGATGCCGACGACCTTCAGCTCCAAATCCACGGGATAGATGTCGCCCTTGATGATGAGGTCGTCGCCGACCTTGAAGCCGTGGCGCGCGGCCAGCTTGTCCCCCACGAAGCAGCCGTTCTTCGTGGCCTTCCACGCGGCCAGCATCGCGGGATCGCGGGGGCTGTTCTCCACAAAGACCTGAAAGTACTTCTCCGGCTCCGTGCCGAATCGCGGGAAGAAGTTCTCGAACCGGTCGTCCTTCCAGACGCCGCCAAACCAGTTGAACGGGACGATGGCGACGATGCCGGGAAGGCGGCGCAGCTTCGCCTCGTAGGGGCGCGGCAACTGCATCGTCAGCGACGTGCGATGGCGCACGACGATGCGCGGGATGCTCTCGTCCAGGCCCGTCGGCTTGGTGATCTCCAGCAGGATCGTTTGCAGCACCAGGATCAGCGCCAGCGACACGGCAAGGCTCAGCCCCGTCAGCGCCGTGCGCCGCGGATTGCCAAAGGCGTTCTTGGCCATGTAGGTCAGGAGCGTCATCGCGGGCGCGCTACCAGTCCTGGGGCTTCTGGCCGGGGGGAAGGAGCTTCCCCTTCTCCAGATAGCGCACCGTCCGCGCGGAACTCGCCGCGTGGGGATCGTGGGTCACCATGATGATCGTCTTGCCCAGCTTCTCGTTCAGCGTGCGGAACATCCCCAGCACCGCGTCCGCCGATTGCGCGTCCAGGTTGCCCGTGGGCTCGTCGCACAGGATCAACTGCGGGTCCGCCGCGATCGCGCGCGCCACGGCGATGCGCTGCTGCTGGCCGCCGGAGAGCTGCCTCGGCGTGTGGTGCATGCGGTCCGCGAGACCGACGAGATCCAGCGCCATCTCCGCCTGGCGGCGGCGCTCCTTGGACTTCAGCCCCGTGAGGAGCAGCGGTAGCTCCACGTTCTCCAGCGCACTCAGCACCGGGACCAGGTTGAAGCTCTGAAACACGAAACCCACGTACTGGTTTCGCCATGTCGCCAGATCGGTCTCCCCCATCTCGGATAGATCGTAGCCAAGCACCTCGCACGTTCCCGAGCTTGCCCGGTCGATCCCCGCGATGATATGCAGCAACGTTGACTTACCCGACCCCGACGGACCCATCAGCGCCAGAAAGTCCCCCCGCTCCACCTCGATCGTCGCCCCGTTCAGGGCAACCACCTCGGCGGCGGAGAGCGTATAGACCTTCGACAGTTCGTGGGTCCGTGCGGCGACGGGCATGGGGCGTAGAGGTTCGATTTCGCGGTATGTCGACAAAGGGAAAGGACGCTAATTCCATGCCACGCCGCGTATCAAGGGGGGAAAAGACAGGGGGAAGCAGGGCTAAGGAGGAGCTCTCGGAATTCCTGAGGCCCAACCCCCTCGATGATCTCCATCGCAGGAACTCCTAAACTTCCATGTCGGTCGCCAACTCGTTATGCCGCCGTTTGTTCGCCGCGGGAGCGGCGAAACAATCGTAGCCCCGGACTTTTAGTCCGGGGACGTCCGACAAAAGATATCCGAACCCCGGCAGCGGGTTCCACAGGGCCCAACTCGGCGCTCAATGTTGGACCCCTCCCGGGGTCCGGCCGCGCTTTATTCTTCCTCCCCGGACTGAAAGTCCGGG
>Ga0105049_10001354_pt1 | contig 28876 bp, 24 predicted proteins | sample MAT06_FD_78087 | JGI IMG/M metagenome (GOLD analysis project Ga0105049, IMG submission 78087) | Freshwater microbial communities from Lake Fryxell liftoff mats and glacier meltwater in Antarctica - MAT-06 | ecosystem: Environmental > Aquatic > Freshwater > Ice > Liftoff microbial mat | place... | reverse complement strand
GTCCGCAGCCGCGCCGCATTCAACCGCCGCTCGATCTCCGGACCCACCAAATACTCCGCCCAATCCGCAGCCACCGTCTCCGGCCGCTCAAAGACGTTCTCCCAAACCGACAGGCAAAGCCGACCCGCCTGCGACTCACCCAAGCAATGTGCCGCCGCGCTCGACCATTTCCACTCCCACGCCCGCCGCACCAGCCCCGCCCGCACCGGATTGTTCTCGATATACCGCAAGAACTTCCGAAATCCACGCTCGTCCAGATGCAGCGCATCAAACCGGGGCGTCCAGTTGACAGGACCCGCCCGGAAATACTTCGACAAAATCGCCGCCGGCAAATCCAACGGACCCACCAACAACTCCGGCGCATCCTTATACTTCTTATTCAGATACCGCGAGTAGCAACCCTGCATATCCCCGGCCCAAAAACTTCTCTAGGATCTTATGCGGTGCCCTCAAAGCCAAGAATGAGGGGACCGCCCAGCCCTCGCCACACGAACTTCGGCGCAATTCGTAACTGGCACGAATCTACGCCCGCCCGAAAACCCGTTGAACTAAACCGCTACGCGGTAGGAGGAAAAGGGTAGAGGCTCATAGCGAGCAGGTTGTTAGCCGCAACCAGCTGACTCACTTTTGAGGAGAGAACTATGAGCCCCTTACGACAGCGCGTAATTGAAGACATGCAACTGCGCAACTTCTCTGGCGGAACGCAGAGAAGCGACGTACATTATCTATCGGATTTCGCCAAACATTATGGAATCAGCCCAGCCGAGTTGGGTTTGGATGACATTCGCAACTACCAACTGGTCCATGGCATTTCGAGCGTGACCGTGTAGAGGAATTTTGCCGCGGAGACAAAGCAGTTGATGCTCGCCGGCGACAACTGCCGCTGTTCGATCAGATGGTGTTGATGGTCTGTTATGGCGGTGGCTTGCGCATCGCCGAAGCCGTATCGCTCCGCCCGTCGCAGATCGATTCGGCCCGCATGCTCATTCACGTTCAGCAAGGCAAAGGCGCCAAGGACCGCTACACCGTCTTGAGCCAACGCCTGCTCACCCTGCTGCGCGAATACTGGAAGCTGCAGCGCCCCACAGACTGGCTATTTCCGGGCACCAAAGCCGGCACCCACATCCAGCCCGCCACCATTCGAGAGATCTGCCGCGATGCGGCCCGCCTGGCCGGCATTGACAAGCACGTCACGCCCCACATGTTTCGCCATAGCTTTGCCACGCACTTACTCGAAAATGGCACCGATACGCGCGTCATCCAAGTGCTGCTCGGGCATGCCCGCATCGATACCACCGCGCGCTACACCGCCGTCACGCCCCGCGCGATCGGGCAAGTGAAAAGTCCGCTCGATCCAGCGCCCAAAAAACGGCAAAAACGCTAACCGCCGGAACATGCCCCGGCCCACTTACGAAGTGGCCGATATCTTCCGCCAACAGGGTCCGCGGTACCGGGCGCATCATCGTCTGCCGCCGTATCAACTCCGGTTGATGCGCGCCATCGAGCTCTGCCGGACCGCCGCCCTGGGCGGACACGTTGAACGCTGCGGCCACTGCACTCATCAACGCATTAGTTACAACTCCTGCCGTAACCGCCACTGCCCCAAGTGCCAGAATCTGGCGCGGGCCAAGTGGCTTGAGCAGCGGAAAAACGAACTGTTGCCCATCGACTACTACCACGTCCTCTTCACCATCCCCGAGCCCCTCAACGCCTTGGCCTTACAAAACAAGGCCCTCTTTTACCGGCTGCTGTTCGAGATCTCCGCCGCCACTTTGCAGACCATTGCCGCCGACCCCAAACACCTCGGTGCCTAGATCGGTTTTTTCTCCATCCTTCACACCGGGGGCCAAAAACTGCTCTTTCATCCGCACATCCATTGCGTCGCCACTGGCGGCGGCATCAGCCCGGATGGGCAACGCTGGATCGCCTGCCGCCCTGGCTTCTTTCTCAGTGTCCGCGTCTTATCCCGCCTCTTCCGCCTGTTTCTCGAAGCGCTCGCCAAAGCCTTCCGCAAAAAACAATGCCAATTTCATGGCCAGTTACTCGCTCTGTCTACCCCCGCCGCTTTCCACGCTTTCCTCGCGCCTTGGCGTAAGGTCGAGTGGGTCGTCTACGCCAAGCCTCCCTTCGGCGGTCCCGCGCACGTGCTCGAATATCTCGGCCGCTACACCCACCGCGTCGCGCTTACCAATCAGCGCTTGCTATCCATCTCCCCGCGACACGTCACGTTCCAGTACAAGGATTATCGCGCCCACGGCCACCAAAAGTCCCGGCAAATGACCATCGCCCCCGACGAGTTCATCCGCCGCTTTCTGCTTCACAGCCTCACGCCCGGCTTCACGCGCATCCGCCACTATGGCCTTTTCGCCAGCCGTGGCGAAAAAACAATCTCCTGCGCGCTCGCCAACTCTTAGACGCCATACCCACCGGCCTGCTCCCCTCCCGCGCCGAACTCTCTTCCTGCCTCCCAGTGCTCCTGGCTGCCGTCCTCCGCTGCCCCGTCTGTACCGTCGGCATCATGGTCCGCTCCGAAATCCTCCCCCGCCTGGACTCCTCGTGATCCACCACCCGTTCCTCCATCCCGGTCCCCCTTCCCGTGCCGCCCGCCCGCTCGCCCCCGCACGCCCACACCTCTCCTCCCAGCTCTTACTTCCCCCATCCCACCCGCCCCTGCCCCTTTTTCCAGCCCGCCACCACTCAGTCTCCACCCTCCGCCCCCGCTCCGATTGCTACCTCTCCCCCACCTTTCCCCACCTCCGCCCGATTGCTTATCCATAGACCCACCCCCGCGTTTAGTTCACCGCACGTTTTCATCACCGGGGCGCCCACCTTCCTCCCTCACCCCCAACTTTCTCCCGCGCCCCGCCGATCAAAACTTATACGGTCACAACGATTTCAAAATTTCTAAAGCTTTTAGTTTGTAGCATATAACAGAAAACAGGGGCTCGAAACTTTGGCTGGCGTGTGGAATGATTGAATTAAAGAAAACAGAACGCGCGGGCGTAGTGGCCCGGGCCCTGTTTTTTCGGCTGACGCGCTGGGCGGCGCGTCACTCCCCACACACGCGCCCTCGGGACGGGGCATGTGCGTGGGCACCTTGAGAGGCCGCGCTCTGTGGCGGGGCGCGGCCTCCTTTTCATCCCACGGCTCACTCTGTGGGCTATTGCGATCCAAGTCTCCGCCTAGCCCATCGCGTCGGCAAACGCTGGAGTTTCTTTTGGGAAATCGGGGGCAAATCGGGGCACCTCCCGAGCATTCTGGAAGCTGTTCTTCAAGTCGTTCCTGCTTTAGCTAATGACGCGGAGCTTGGACTTGATGATGCGCTCGTCGGAGGTAATAAGCGTGAGGCGATGCACCCGGGCCGTGGCGACGATGGCGCGGTCCATGGGGTCTCTCAAGGAAGGACCGATAGTCGCCACCTCTACCCCTTCTTCGACGCCGAAGGGGACGATTTCGATCAGCGGTGCTCGTCGCATGCCCCAAATTTTAACATATGGTCATCTGGCCACTTCATCCCGCGCCCGCCGCTCCAGCCGGAGGTAGATAATCCGCAGCGCCGCCACGGTCGGGATCGACAGAAACATGCCCCCGATGCCCGCCAAATGCTCCCCCGCCAGGATGCCCACTAGCACCAGCAGCGGGTGCAGTTCAATGCCTTCGCTCATCAGGTAGGGTTGCAATACGTAGTCCAGAAATAGGCGGTAGACCACCAGGAAGACGATGAGCCCGGTGACGTCGTAACCACTCAAGCCCGCCACCATAGCCGCCGTCACGCCCGCCGTCAGCGGGCCTACCACGGGCACAAACTCGAGCACCGCCGCCAACGTAGAGAGCAGGATGCTGTACGGCACACCGGTGGCCAGGAAGAAGAGCTCGTAGCAGGCAAAGGTCGATAGTGACAGCAGCACCACGGCGCGAATGTACTTGGAGAGCAACGAATCGAGGTCGCGAAAGATGGCGCGCATCAGGTCGTGTGCCTTCTCCGGAAAGCGATGCAGGATTGCGTCACTCAGCAGGCGGCCGTCCTTCAGAAAGAAGAACGCGAACACCGGCACCAGCAGGAATGGCATCACGCTGCCGAGCCCGGAGAGCAACTGCCCGGAGACGGATTGGAGGAACGGAAGGAACTGGTCAAACCCGCCTTCCAGCAGATGCTTGGCCCACTCCACTCCACTGGCGCGCGCGGGTTCGAGCCAAGCCGGTAAGGGGAACCGCATGAGCGCCTCTTGATTTTTCATCAGTTCAGGAATCTTCACCGCCAGGCCGGAGGCCTGCGCCAGCGCCTCACCCACCACCCAACTCCCCATGGTGACGATGCCCGTGAGAAGTAGCAAATACACCAGCACCAGCGGCACCTCGCGAGCCCAGCCCCAGCGCCAAGTGAGCCAATTCTCCGCCATCCGCACCACCGGCGACACCATGTAGGAGAAGAACAGGGCCAGCGTCAGCAGGAACAATACTTCGCGCAGCAGCCAGACGAGACCGACCAGGGAAACCAGAAACAGGACGGTGAAGGTGGCGCGCGCTACCTTGGGGTCGAGACCTAACATAAGGACCCAGTATACTGATGGCGTTGAGCACTCAAAGCCTGCAAACCCGTGTCGACCAATTGCTCGACCTTGAAGATCGCCTCCGCCGCGGTGGCGGCGACGCCAAGATCCAGAAGCAGCACCGCGACGGAAAGCTGACCGCGCGTGAACGCGTGGCCCAATTGATTGACCCGGGCACGCACTTCGTCGAACTGGGCCTGCTGATCGCCTACGACCAGTACGACGGCCAGGCGCCCGCCGCCGGCGTGGTTACCGGGCTCGCCCGCATCGAAGGCCGCCCCGCCGTAATCGTCGCCAACGACGCCACCGTGAAGGCTGGTGCCTGGTGGCCAGAGACGATTACCAAGATCCTGCGCGCGCAAGAAGTCGCGATGCGCAACCGCCTGCCGATCGTCTACTTGGTCGACTCGGCGGGCGTCAATCTACCCTTGCAGGACCGTATCTTTCCCGGCCAATACGGTGCCGGCCGCATCTTCTACTACAACTCGCTCATGCGCCGCCGCCTGCGCGTGCCTCAGATCGCCGCCGTGATGGGCCCTTGCATCGCCGGCGGCGCCTACCTGCCAGCGCTGTCCGACGTCATCATCATGGTGGAAGGCACCAGCTTCATGGGCTTGGGCGGACCCAACCTCGTTAAGGGCGCCACCGGCCAGACTATTGACTCCGAGTCACTCGGCGGTGCCACCATGCACACCACCGTCAGCGGCGTGGCCCACTTGCGCGCGGCCGACGACGCCGCCTGCCTGCGAATCATCCGCGAGCGCTTCCGCTCGATTGGCGAGCCCTTGCCGAAGCACGGTGACGTCGTGCCGCCCCTTAGGCCCGCGGAGAGCCTTTACACGACGCTGCCCGAAGACCATCGTCTGCCCTACGACGTGCAGGCGCTGATCGAAGCCTTGCTCGATGGCGATGGCTATACCGAGTTTCAACCGGAACATGCGGCGGAGATGATCTGCGCCTTTGCCAAGCTCGCTGGCCGCCCGATCGCTTTGGTCGCCAACCGCCGCGGGTTCTTGAAGCCGCGCATTGGCGGCATCATCTACACCGAATCGGCCCGTAAAGTCGCCTACTTTGTCGAAAGCGCGGAGCGTGCGGGCTTGCCGTTGCTCTACCTGCAGGACGTCTCCGGCTTCATGGTGGGCGCCGAGGCGGAGCAATCCGGCATCATCCGCGCCGGCGCTGAAATGGTGGAGGCGATGGCCTGTGCCACGGTGCCCAAGATCATCCTGACGGTGAACCATGCCTCTGGCGCCGGCTACTACGCAATGGCTGGCCAAGGCTTCGATCCGCACTTCGCCTTCGCTTGGCCCACGGCGCGTATCGGCGTGATGGAAGGCGACTCGGCCGTCGTGGCGATCCACGGTCCGGAGCTCGATAAGCTCAAAGCCGCCGGCCAGCCGGTGCCCGAAGAACTCGCCGCGCGCATCGCGCAGACGCGCGCCGACTACGAGCGCTGGCTCGACGCCCGCCACGCCGCCGCCCGCGGGCACGTCGACGGTCTGCTCGATCCGCTGGCCACCCGCCGCACCCTCAGTTTTCTCTTTGATGCCGCCGCTTGGAGCGGCCACCGGCAACCCGCCATACTGGAGCAGATATGATTCGCATTGCCAACGGCCAAGGCTTCTGGGGGGATTGGCTTGAAGCCCCGGTCCGCCTGGTGGAGCAGGGCCCCATCGACTACCTTTGTCTCGACTATCTGGCCGAGATCACCATGTCCATTCTGCAGAAGCAGAAGCTCGAGAACCCAGACCTCGGTTACGCCCGCGACTTTCCGCCTTTGATCGCCCGTATTGCGAAGCAGATCCGCGAACGCGGCGTGACGGTGATTGCCAATGCCGGCGGCGTAAACCCCGCGGCCTGCGCGCGGGAAGTGAAGCGGCTGGCGCCGGAACTGAAGGTGGCCGTGGTCCACGGCGATAATCTGTATCCCCAGCTCGACGACTTACTCGCTCGCGGCTTGCCGCTTAAGAATATGGACACCGGCGAAGGCCTCGCCACGGTACGCGACCGCGTGTTATCGGCCAATGCCTACATCGGCGCTTTCCCGTTAGTAGAGGCGCTCGCCACTGGCGCGCAGGTGATCATCGCCGGCCGCTGCACCGATACCGCGCTTACTCTTGCGCCGATGGTGCATCGCTTCGGCTGGCGCGAAGATGACTACCACTTACTCGCCGCGGGCACCATCGCCGGCCATATTATCGAATGCGGTGCGCAGGCGACGGGCGGAAATTGTCAGGTGGATTGGCAGACCATTCCCGACTTCGCCAACATCGGCTATCCGATTGTCGAAGCAGAACCCGATGGCAGTTTCACTGTAACCAAGCATCCCGGCACGGGCGGGCGTGTCAGTGCCGACGTGGTGAAAGAGCAGTTACTCTACGAACTCGGCGATCCGCGTAATTACATCACCCCGGACTGCGTGGCGGACTTTACTACCATTCAGCTCAAGGACTCGGGACCCAACCGCGTTCGGGTTTCTGGCATTGAGGGCCGGCCACGTACGCCCTATCTCAAAGTGTCCTTGAGTTACCACTGGGGTTACAAGGCGATTGGGTCTCTGGTCTACAGTTGGCCCGAAGCCTATGGTAAGGCCCGGCTCGCCGAACGGATCGTGCGGGAACGGCTGTCGCAGTTAGGACTTACTTTCGACGAGATTTGGTCCGAGATATTAGGGTTCAACGCCTGCCATGGGCCGGCCGCGCTGCCATTTCCGGATGTGCCGGAGGTGCAATTGCGGATCGGCGTGCGGGGCGCGAGTAAGAAGGACGTTGATCGCTTCACTCGCGAACTCATTCCCCTGGTGCTGAGTGGCCCGCCCACGGCTACGGGCTTTGGTGACGGCCGGCCCCCGGTTCGCGAGGTGGTCGCCTACTGGCCAGCTTTGGTGCCGCGCGAAGAGATCCGCACCAGCGTGGAGGTGTTTCAATGAAAATTCATCTATCGGAAATTGCCCACGCCCGTTCCGGCGATAAGGGCGATATGGCGAATATCGGAGTAATTGCCTTTGCGCCCAAGCACTTTTCGGTGTTAGTCCGCGAAGTTACTGCCGAACGGGTAAAGTCTTACTTCGGCAATTTCGTCAAGGGAGAAGTGGAACGTTTTGAGTTACCCAATCTCGGGGCGCTGAATTTCCTCTTACACGAATCGCTCGGTGGCGGGGGAACGCTTTCGCTGCGCATCGACGCCCAAGGCAAAACCATGTCCGCCGCCTTACTCCGCCTGGAGATTGAGGTCGCCGAGGGTGAGCTCTAACTTACTCATCAGCCGCGAGGGCCGCTTACTCCGACTTACTCTCGCCCGCGAAGACAAGCGCAACGCTCTCAACGTCGACCTCTGCCGCGCCATTGTTGAAGCCTGCGAAGCGACTGACCCCTCGGTCGGCGCCATCCTACTCGATGCCCAAGGCAAAGTCTTCTGCGCCGGCATGGACTTGGCCGAAGTTCGCACCGTCGACCCCACCGTTTGGCACGAACGCCTCTTCACCCTCGGCGCGCGCCTTACCAAGCCGCTCATCGTCGCCATCAGCGGGCCTGCTCTGGCCGGCGGTCTCGGCCTGGTCGCCAATGGCCATATCGCCTTTGCCGCCCAAGGCTCCAGCTTCGGCCTCACCGAGGTCCGCGTAGGCTTGTGGCCCTTCGTCGTCCAGCGCGCCATCGTCGACGCCGTAGGCCAGCGGCGCGCTTTGGAACTAGCCCTCACTGGGCGCATCTTCGGCCCCAACGAGGCCTTACAGTACGGCCTCATCCATGAGGTGGTGCCGGCTATCGAGCTGGACGATCGCGCTACGGCGATGGCCCAGGTGCTCGCCAATTGGTCGCCCGAAACTGTCGCCCGCGGCCTCCACTTTGCCCAACTTGCCCGGGGGCTCAAGCTCACCGAAGGCGGCACCCTGGCGGCGGCGATGCGCGCCGAAAACTTCGCCAGCACCGACTTTGCCGAAGGCCTGGCCGCTTTCGACCAAAAGCGTGCGCCGGCTTGGCCATCGCTCGCCAAATAGTTATAGGTTGGCGTACGCTAGGGAAATGCATGTTTCGAAGCTGGCAGTATCCCTGATTCCTCTGGTTCTGTGGGCCGCGACCGGCATTGACCGTTCGACAATCGACACCACCTGCAAGCCCTGCGACGACTTTTGGCGCTATGCCAACGGCGCTTGGATCGACAAAAATCCTGTGCCGGCCAGCAAGTCGAGCTGGGGCACGATGGCCGTGATGGCCGAGGCCAATCGTGAGCGCTCGCGGACGATTCTGGAAGCCGCCGTCACCAGCAAAGCGCCCGCCGGCAGCAACGAACGCAAGATAGGCGACCTCTACGCCAGTTGCATGGACACCGCAGCCATCGATAAGCGCGGCTCGACGCCGCTCCAAAAGGACCTTGACCGTGTCGCCGGCATACAGTCCGCCAAAGACGTCGCCGCGGTTATTGTGGCACTCCAAGGCACCGCTGGCAAGGGCGGCAAGGGCGGCGATGGCGGCGGGCGCGGCGGTGGCATCGGCCCCGTAGGCCTTTCCGGCGGCGCCGACCTCAAGAACTCGAAGGACATCATTGCCAATATCGGCGGCAGCGGCCTCAGCCTGCCGGATCGCGATTACTACTTTAAGACCGATGCCAAGTCCGTCCAGACTCGCGAGGCGTTCCTCAAGCACGCGGCCGAAATGTTTGTCCTGCTGGGTGACACGCCCGAAGTGGCCGCCGCCAATGCCAAGACCATCATGGCCGTGGAAACGCCCCTCGCCGAAGTTACTAAGGCTCGCGCCGATCGGCGCGACCCTTACTCCCGCTATCACAAGATGGACTTCGCCGCCCTGGCCGCGCTCACGCCGGACTTCGACTGGAAGCCCCTTTTCACCAACCTCAGCGTCAAAACTACGACGTCCATCAACGTCGGCGAGCCCGACTATCTGAAGAAGTTCAACGCGCAACTGACGGCCCTCCCCGCCGCGGACTGGAAGACCTGGCTCCGCTGGCGGATCGTCAATTCCGCGGCAGCCAACCTCTCGAAGCCCTTCGCCGAAGCGGCCTTCCGTTTCAATAGCGGCGTGCTGTCAGGCGTGAAGGAACAACCTGCCCGCCACGAATTCTGCGGCGCGGCGGTGGATCGCATGATGGGTGAGGCCTTGGGCGAAGTGTGGGTGCGCAAGCACTTCACGCCCGAAGCCAAGCGGCGCATGAGCGAACTGGTGGAGAACCTGCGCGCCACCCTGCGCGAAGAGCTGCAAGCCGCCGAATGGCTGACTCCCGAAACCCGCAAGAACGCCGTCGCCAAGCTCGAAGCCTTTACGCCGAAGGTCGGCTATCCGGATCGTTGGCGTGATTACTCCTCGGTTAAGATCGACCCCAAGAGCTTCTACGAAAACATGCGCGACGCCGGCTCGTTCCAGCGTCAATATCAGCTTGCCAAGATCGGCCAGCCCGTCAATCGCAACGACTGGGGCATGACGCCGCCCACGGTGAATGCCTACTACAGCCCGTCTTTGAACGAGATTGTCTTTCCGGCCGGCATTCTGCAGCCGCCGCTCTTCGATGTCACCGCCGGCGATGAGCTCAACTACGGCGCCATCGGTGCGGTGATCGGCCACGAAATGGGCCACGGCTTCGACGACCAGGGTTCGAAGTTCGACGCCGAAGGCAACCTCCGGAACTGGTGGACCGCCGAGGATCGCAAGAAGTTCGACGAGCGCGCCGGCTGCGTGATTGACGAGTTCAACACGCTCGACGTAGGCGACGGACTGCGGCACAACGGACGTCTGGTAGTGGGTGAAGCCATCGGCGACCTGGGCGGGCTCACCCTGGCCTACCGCGCTTATAAGCGCTCACTAAAGGGCAAGCCGGAGCCGCCGGTAATCGATGGCTTCACGGCCGATCAGCGCTTCTTCCTGGCCTTTGCCCGCGTGTGGTCCAGCCAGCTTCGTCCCGACGCGCTCCGTTTGCAGTTGAACACGAATTCGCACCCGGTGGCCAAGTTCCGCGCCAACGGCACCTTGCAGAACATGCCCGAGTTCCGCGCCGCCTTCGCTTGCAAACGCGGCGACCCGATGGTCCGGCCGGAGGGCAAGGATTGCAAGCTCTGGTAGTCGGCCGGTCTATCACCGTCCGCGCCGGAAGGCCCTCCGCAGCCAATAGCCGGGCAGGGAAGCCACGCCCGGCAGTTGAGCGCGATCGGCCAAGTACGCGGGGAAGCCTGTGATGCCCTGGGTAAGCGGCAAGTCCCAGACCCCGCGCCAATAACCCCGGTAGGCGTGCGCCATACACACCCAAGCGCCATGCTGCCCGTGCGGCTCCGACAGATATCGGTACTCCATCTCCGTCCAGCGATCCACCGGTTCGCCATCCAAACGCCACACCACGGAGCGCGGAATCCGAGTATGGAATGCATGCTGCAGGTAGCCCAGCGAATCGCCTAGCAACAGCACCAAGTCATGCCGGCGGGCCAACCGCAGCAATTCCTCCCAGTCGATCTTGCACTGCCGGATCACCACCAGCGCATCCACCGCCCATTGCGGATCGCCGTTCAAACTCTGGGCGCACGTATGCAATAGCTGATGGGTTGGCGTGAGCGCCAAAGACCGGTCCTCGCCCAAGTAGGCGGGCCAAGCCTGCTTCCAGAACTCATCATCCGCCTTTTCCGTTCGGGACTGCGCCAGCAAGTGCCAATGCAAGTACACCGTTTTGCCCGCTTGGTCCATCAGCCGGATCGCGTGCCGGTAGCGCCGTTGGGCTTGGGTCAATTCCATTCGCAGCCCATCGAGCGAACGCCAGCCGTTTTCAGCCAGCCACGCGAGCGCCCGGTCCGCTTCGTTGGTGGGCACCAGCAGGTGAAGGTCGCGAATCGGGCGGGCGCCATCGTCGCGATAGACGGCTAACGACAGCGCCACGCCGTTTAGGAGCAACGTCGGAATGCCCACCCGATGCAGCCCCCTCACCACCGGAGACAGGTGGGCGAGATGCGCTTGGTTCTGCTTCGCCGCCGCATCGTAGTGCGGCTTCAAGTCGTCGGCCTCTTCGTAACCATGGCGCGCGAGGTTGCGATAAACCTGCGGCAACAGTTGTGGGTCGAGATCGGAAACGGTTTGGCTGCGCTCCCAGGCGGCAATGGCCTCGAGGGCGTCGCCAGCCGCTGCGCCAATCAGAGTTTCCTGCGCCGGCACCGGCCAGCAGGTGGGCCGCCGATGGAAGTGGAGTCGCGCCCGGCTGGGTTCAGATGTGGGCGTCGTTTCCGGCGACGAGGCGGAAGAGAACCTCATTGCGACTATGGTGACATGTTTGGGCGCTCGTTATCGGCTTGCGTCCTCGCCGCAAGTGAAACAGGAGCAAGCCGGCGGACGCCGAGAGCCATAATGATGCTGGTTCCGGCACCGCCGCTCCGGGCGCAGTTACCCGGACGGTAAATGGCAATCGAGCGAACTCGCCGGAACTGACGAAGTTGCCCCCGACGAAGGGGTTGGCCTCGTAAAGGTCGTAAGTCACCAGGAAGTCACCACTAATGGCGTTGCCGGGCCTTGCGGTGGGCGGAATGGTGTAGCGCGCCAAGGCCCCGGCCGTCGCCGCCAGGTTTGGCGTAAAGCTTTGGGTCCATGGGGTGGCGAGCCCCGGCGGCAACGCGTAACTGTTGTCGTTCACGAAGACCGACAATACATCCAGCACCAGCACAGTGCTACTTTGCACTGACGTCACGACAAACCAATTATTGGTGTCTCCCGTGATCGAAAAGCCCCAACTTAGCGTGGAGCCTGGAATGCCCGATAGCAGGCCATCGGCCGGCGACAGAGTAATCGTCAGCGCGGACGACGCCGCGGCCGAAGACAGGAATAAGAGCGCAGTTCGGAGTAAGTGCATAAGTCCTCTAGCGGAATAAGTTATTGAAGGTCACCGAACCCGCCGCGCCAAGGCTGGTAGTGAATTGCAGGGTGAGCGTGGCGCGCGTGGGCGGCGTCGTGGCCGGAAACTGCACCACCAACTCCAGCGCCGCGCTCCCCCCAGGAGCGATATTCCCCAGGAGCACGGGCAAAGGAGTGAGGATCGCGATGGACGCCCCGCCGGCGCTAGGCGTGAGTGTCGCCGATGTTAGGCGCGCGTCGACTGCCGTTCCACCGCCAGCGTTGCGAACGATCAGCGTCCAGCGACGCTCGTTCAATGAGGCTCCGTTGGTGCGTCCCGTCATGGCTGCCATCAACACCGTGGGCAATGGCTGAAAGGTCGCCGTTGCCGACTTCGGTCCGTTCATCGCTAAGCTCTGCGGCGTGATTGAGCCGGTAAGGTCGCCGGTCCAGCCCGCGAAGGCATAACCCGCTGCCGCCAATGCCGATGCGGTCGCATTGGTACCCGCCGAAAACCATCCGCCGCCAGATACTGTGCCTCCTGCTGTGGCCGCCAAAGTGAAGAGATATTCGCTGCCGTAAGTCGCTATGTAAGTCGTGTCGCTGATCGGAGAAGAGATCGTATGGCTGGCCGTCCCGCCATCTGACCAGTTACTAAAGGTGTAACGCGCTCCCGGACTGGTTTGCGGAGATGGCGCTCCCAGAATCCGCTGCAGGCCAACGACACTGCCAAAACTCAGCGGCGTCGCAGTCGGAGTACCGTCCAGCGTAAGTAATAGTCCTGCGGGGTTCGTGCGCAGCGAATGCGTCGCCACCCGCGGATCCACCCGCCGGGTCACGATGGTCGAGAAACCCTGCGGGTCGGTCACTGTCAAATAAATCAAGAAATAAACGTCAGTCAGGGTATAAGGCGTTTGCAACGGTACCGTGAAAGAGCCCGTCGCACCTGTGAATTCGGCGAGAAATGGCCGGGTGGCGGCGCCAGTAATGTAGTCCACCCGCCACCGAAAGCTTGTCGGCGCGATGGTGCCGGTCTCCGGGTCGCTCGCCGCGCCGGTGAATCCGATCGTATCGCCGGCATTGAATAAGCTTCCCGCGGCCGGAGTTGCGATGCTGACCGTCGGTGGCTGGTTGGTGGTTACGGTTAACAAGGCCGAGTTACTCGTCGCACTTCCCACGCTATTAGTAACCACTACGCGGAACGTCACCCCAGAGTCACTTAATTGTGGATTCGTCAGTGTAAAAGTGGCGCTCGTGGCATTTGGAATGTCTTGAGTGCTGCGCTGCCATTGATAGCTTAGCCCCGCGCCGGTGGCCTGCACGGTGAACGCAGCGCTGATCCCCACCGGCGTCGCCACCGCGGCGGGCGAGGTAGTAACGGTTGGTGCGGCATTCGACACCTGCACTCGCCGCAACTCACCATTGCCGCGCTGTAGATAGTAAAGTGCGGCGTCCGAGCCCACCTTCAGATCCACCACTGCGCTGTTACCGCTCATGAAGAGCGTGGTCACCTTGGTCGGCAAGTCGAGGCGGTAGATCCAGCCACTACAAAAATCAGCGAAGAGATAGTCGCCGAAATATTCGGCCGGAAAGGTCGGTGTCGTGGGGTTGTAAAAAGTGCCGCCAGTAATGGCACAGCCGCCAATCGCCCCGGAATGCGGATAAGCGAAGAAAGGCAGCCTGAACGCCGGGAAGTTAGTCGGGTTGAAACTACCTTCGGTGGTCGGCCAGCCGAAGTTTGCGCCGGCCAACCCGTCATTGATTTCCTCCCACGCGCTCTGCCCGACATCGTTGATAAAGAGCCGGCCGGTGCCAGGCTGAAACGCAAACGTGAAAGGGTTGCGCAGGCCCAGCGCCCAGATCGCCCGCAGTTTGCCAGCGAGGGCCGGGAAGGGATTGTCGCCGGGGATACTTCCGTCGGCATTGATCCGCAGCAACTTCCCCATCAGGCTGCCTGTGCTCTGCGCCAGCGGAGGGTTGGCGTTCTCCCCCACCGCCACATACAACTTGCCGTCCGGCCCGAAGTGCATCGCCCCGCCGTTGTGGTTGGTGGCGCTGCTTAAGTCCGGCAATCGAAAGATCTGGAGTTCGCTCCCCGCCACCACCAGATCGCCGTTGGCCGTAAACCGGCTCACCCGGTTAAACAACGGCGTGGCGGAGCCAGTGTAGTAAAGGTACAGGTATTGGTTCGCCGCGAAATTCGGATCGAAGGCGATGCCGAGCAACCCGCGCTCGCCGGCCGAATTAACGCTCAAAGTTAGAAAAGGGGCGGCGTTCAACGCGCCGTTCTTCCAAACCCTCACCGCGCCGCCCTGTTCACAAATGAAAAGTCGCCCATCCGGCGCGAAGGCCATGGCCGTCGGGCTATTCAGCCCCCGGGCGGCCAGCGTGTCACTAAACCCCGCTGGTGGGGTGCCCGCGGCAACAGTGGTAACCAGGACGAACGCATTGAGAAGTATCTGGTGCATGTTTTTCATACTGTATCTAGCGATAACAGACCTTCGTGTAAATTGAAAGATCTTCACCACCGCTTACGGGTAACAAAACGGCTAACCCAGGCAAACATTTACAAGCACCCCGTTACTTACTCACCCAACTAGGGGTAGTTTTGGTAAACCCTGGGGTAAAAAGTGGGTCGGCTACACGAAATAGCCTGAAGCGAAAAAATCGCGGCTCTGTTTCGAATTGGCTTGGCAAGAATTAGTGGCGATGCCCGCCGATCCGTTCTTCTGGCGTTTGGGCCAGATGGCCGAAGCCACCGGCGATGCTGCCGAACCGCACTTCGCCCGCGCCATCGCGCGCAATCGGAACGCTTCCGTCGAGCCACGTCTCCATTACGGCCAATACCTCGTCCGCCAAGGCCGCCCGCTTCAACAACTCGCGCCTGGCCGAGTCCGAAGTGGCGGCCCAGTCGCTACTGGCTAATCGTCTCCATCAGGTGTTTCTCCGCCGTTTCGTCGTTGCGCAGCATCGGGGCCGTCAGAACCAAAGGGCTCCCCTCGGCAAACAGCAGAAAACGGTAAAGGCGCAAAGCCCAATCCGAAGCCATATTTGAGATGATGACCTTGATGCATTCGTTCCGGCTCTTCTTCCTATTCCTCCTGGTTGTGGGCGCTCTCGGCAGTCAACAACCAGACCCGATGAAGCCCATCCTCCTTCTACTCAGGCAATCGAAGACCGACGAAGCTCGCATCCAACTGCGCCGCCTGCCGCCTGAGCCCGACGTCTTTTACCAGATCGCCCGCTCTTACCTGCTTGACTTCTACCGCCTCTCAGACCCCATCCAGCGCCGCGTGTCTCTTGGCCTCGCCATGGAAGCGCTCGCCTCCGTCCTGGCCAAAAATGCCGATCACATTCCTGCCTTGCGTGCCAAGGCCGTCATCCACGCCCGTGCCGAATTGCTCTATTACGACCCGAACCTAGCTTATGAAATGGCCTCGCGCGTCGCCAAGCTGGAGCCGAACGCCAACGGCTACTTACTCAATTTGAGCGAATGGATGAGCGGCGAGGTCCGATTTACTCATGAGTCCGGCCATCGTGTTCCGCATGACCCCGAATTGGGCCTCGACCGATCCTTGGCCCTCGTCGAAAGCGTCATGGACAATGCCATCCCCTATAGCAACGAGGAAACCGCCGCCCATTTCCTGATGGGCCGCGTGCTCTCGCGCCAGGGTAAGTTCAAGGACTCCGTCACTTACTTCAACCAAGTCCTTGAGCGTACCCAGGATCCCGAACAACGCATCGAGACCCTCCGGGAACTTGGCGCTTCCGCCTACCGTTTCGGTGACTATTACGAAGCCGCCCGCTATTTTTACTTACTCTTGCAAATGCGCATGAGCGCCGCCGACCAATGGCTCCTGCAAACCGCCATGGATCAGATCAGCGGCCAGAAACCCCTGCTCGCCAAAAGTTTCCTCTTCCCCTTTCCGGTCGCCGCTCTCCCCGCTTCCCATTTATCTTTTGAAGATATGGCGCCCGCCCTCGGTGTGGATCGGCTCGATGGCAACGGCACCTGCTCCTGGGCCGACTACGACAACGACGGCGACCTCGACTTGTTTCTCTCCGGCAGCGGCACCTTCATGGCCGTCTACCGCAACGACGGAGCTAAGTTCGTCGAGGTAACTGAAGCCGCGGGCTTGGCCAAAGTACCCTCGGGATATAGCTTGAATCTGATTGACTACGATAACGACGGTCGCCTGGATCTTTATATCTCCCTTAACGGTTGGAGCGGCCCCATGAAGAATCGCCTCTTTCACAACGAAAGCGGCCGCTTCGTGGATGTCTCCGCCAAAAGCGGCGCCGACGATGCCGGCTCCGGTTTCACGTCCATGTGGGGTGACCTCGACAATGACGGTTGGCTCGATCTTGTAATTGCCAACGGCGTTCTCAAGGATGGCAGCGTGCCCCAGCTTTATCGCAACCAGCACGACGGCACCTTCAAGAACATGACCCAGGCCGCCGGTTTGCGCGAGCCCGCCGAATATGGCGCCATCGGCATCGCGCTTGGCGACTATGACAAGGATGGCGACCTTGACTTACTCATCAATGGCCTCGGCGGGTCGCCCAATCGCCTCTATCGCAATGACGGCCAGTGGCACTTCACCGAAGTGGCCGCCAAAGTGGGCCTCGCACAGCCTGGCCACAATGGCTTCGTCTGCTTCTTCCTCGATTACAACAACGACGGCTGGCCCGATGTGCTGACGACGAGCCTCGCCCCCTGGGCTGACGTCGTCGAAGGCCTGAAGGCCGGTTACGCCCCGCGTAGTCTACATCCCGATGCCACTCGCCTCTTCCGCAATAAAGGCGATGGCACCTTCGAGAATGTCACCCTCGCCGCCGGTCTTGCCGCACCCATGGGCGTGATGGGTGCCGGTATCGCCGACCTCGACAACGACGGCTTCCTCGATCTCTACTTCGGTACCGGCGACCCCCAAATGACGCGCCTCGAACCCAATCGTCTCTTCCATAACAACGGCAACGGCACTTTCTCCGATCAATCCCACGCCCTCGGCCTGGCCCGGCCCGGTAACAAAGGCCACGGCGTCTCCTTCGTCGACATTGACAACGACGGCGACCTTGACTTATACGCCCAGTTAGGCGGCCACTATCCGGGTGACCATGCCCGCAATGCTTTTTATCGCAACCTGAAAGGCAACCAGAACCATTGGCTCCAAGTCGACTTACGCGGAGTAAAAAGCAATCGCTTTGCCGTCGGCGCCCAGCTTACCTTGCGGGCGGGTAACTGGGTGGCCTACCGCGAAGTAAAAGGCAGCGAGGGCTTCGGTTCCACCGACCCTTACTTAGTCCATTTCGGCTTGGGCGCCCGTGAGAAAGTCGACTCCCTCGAGATCCGCTGGCCCAGTGGCTTACGTCAGGAGATAGCCATCGGCCGAGTAAACCGTCGCATCATGGCCGAGGAAGCTGCAGCCCAATAAAGAAAGCGGCATCCGCAGATGGCGCCTCTTCCGGCGCCTCCAGAGAACTTTGACTTTCACACCTTAGGCAGCGCCAACAGGTAGGAGGTAATCGCCTCCATATCCTTCGGCTTGAACTTATACGGTGGCATTGGCGAATCTGGAGACATCTTCTGGGGGTTCAGAAAATTCTCCTGAATCCAATTCTTCGATCGTCGCAGCGCCACGCCATTCAACCCGGGGCCGAGTTTCTGACCCGAACCGTTCACCACGTGGCAGCCGCCGCATTGTTGTTTCTGATACAGGATTGCCCCGTCTACCGCAAAGGCCGGTGTGCTTTCGATGACACTCGCATTCTGCGGGGTCAACTGCAGCAGGAATGCGGCCAAGGTATTCAGTTGGCTATCGTTCAACCGAATCGGTGGCATGGCCGACCCCGGCACCACGTCTTGCGGATGCTTGAAATGTTCAATCATCCACGCCGCCGTCTTGCGGGCCGTGGGCCTGGTCAAGTCCGGGCCTATCTTGCCCGGGCTGTGGCAACCCGCGCAATTCTCCTTGCGATAGTAGCCTATCCCAGCCACTTCTTCCGGTGTCATCTCTTGCCAAGGCAGTTGCGGCGCATCGAGCAACTCCGTGTTCAGCTCTAGCGGCTTCGGCGAATCGACCACGGCCTTCACGGTTAGCCCGGTCCATAGCATCGCGGCCAGGATTAGCACACCGAACGCTACGGTGCGTTGCCGTAGCCGTGCCAGTTTCTGCCGGTCGAGAAACGGAACTAAGAATAACCCCAACACCGCTAAGCCCGGCAGAATGAACGAACCCAAAATCTCGAGCGACCCCGGAAAGACTTTGAGTAACTCATAAAGAAACAAAAAATACCAATCCGGCTTCGGAATATAACTCGTATCAGTAGGATCGGCCAGCCGTTCCAAAGGTACCTTGGCCGCCACGGCGAGGACAAACAGCAAAACGAAGGAAGCAAAAATGCCCACCGTGTCGATGTAAACCTGGCCCGGGTAGAACTTCTTCGGCGGCAAGGTTTCGATCGCCGCCGGTGCCACCCCGTGTTTGCGAACCAGGAAGATGTGGAGCGCGATTAGAATCATCGTCAGCGGCGGCAACAACAGCACGTGCGCCGCGTAGAAGCGAGTAAACGTTACTACGCCGATTGACCCGTCGCTTCCCATTAGGTGCTCGATATAAGGCCCCATAAGCGGTGCCGAGGCCGCAATCTTCGTGGTGACCACGGTTCCCCAATACGCCCGATTGTCCCAAGGCAGTAAGTATCCCGTCAGGCCGAAGGCCAGCGTAAGGAGTAACAACACCACGCCCAATATCCAGGTGGCTTCTCGCGGCTTCTTGTAGGCGCCCCATAGGAACACCTGGCACATATGCAGCACCACTACCACAATCATCATGCTGGAACCCCAGTGGTGCAGGCCGCGCATCAGCGAGCCGCCCGTCAGCTCCATCATGATGTACTTCAAACTGTTGTAAGCTTCGCCCGGCGTGGGCGCGTAGTTAAACGCGAGCATAATGCCCGTGAAAGCCTGCAGCATAAACAAGAAGGTGGCGATACTGCCGAACACCTGATGCCAGCCGCTCGACCCGGGAATTTCTTCGTACAGAAAACTACGGATCGCCGTCTCAATGCCGGTGCGTTCTTCGAGCCAATCAACAATGTTCCGGATCATGATGCGTTACCCCTTCACCACTTCACCGATCAGTAGCTTCGTCCCCTCCACTTTAATCTGGTAACGGTCGAGCGCTCGCGGCGCCGGCCCCGACAGCACCTTGCCGTCCGCGGAAAAGCCCGATGCATGGCAAGGGCAAATAAACTCTTTCTTTCGTTCATCCCAATGAAACGCGCAGCCCAAGTGCGTGCAACTCGGTGCAAAGGCGATCGCCTGGTTGGCCGCTGTCTTCACCACCCAAGCGCTCGTCTTCTCGCTAGTCACCTTCCAGCCGTCGGCTCGATTGCGCCGAAACACCACCTCTTCCGGGGCGTTCACCGTCAACTCTTTCAGATCCGTCGCCTCCACGAAGTCGGTTTTCTTGCGAGCTTTCGGGGGGAATAGCAGGTAGATCAAGGCCGGCGTCGTCATCGCCGCACCCATCAGCGCCCACAAACCAAAAATGCTACCCAATTGAAATGTACGTCGATCCATGTTCGAAAAAAAGACTCCCTATAATCCATTATTGTAGCTCCAGTCTGCTGGCCCCTTCCGTTCCCTCTACAATCGGGGCATGCGGATTCTGCTGTTTGTCCTCGCCGTCCAGTTGCTGGCTGCCGAGCCCCCCCGGCTGCGCGTCCTGATCGTCGACGGCGTCAATAATCACGATTGGCAGGCCGGCACGCGGGGCCTCCGACAGATTCTCGAAGCCTCCGGCCGTTTCACCGTCGCCGTCTCCACCAGCCCCGACCGGGAGGCCCCCGCCGCCGAATGGGAGCAATGGCGGCCGGACTTTGCCAAGTTCGACGTCGTCATCAGCAACTTCAACGGCGGCCACCTCGACAGTGGTCTCCGCTGGCCGGCGCCGGTCGAAGCCGCGCTGCTGAAATATCTTCGCGCCGGCGGAGGCTTGGTGCTTTTCCATGCGGCGAACAACGCCTTTCTGAATTGGCCAGAGTATCAGGAAATGGCCGGCCTCCTCTGGCGCGAGCCAAAGTTCGGCCCCGGCTTGATCGTTAATGAACGTCACCGCGTCGAAACCGTGCCCGCGGGCGAAGGACCCAAGCCGGGCCACGGTCCCCGGCACGACTTTCAAATGGAGATTCTCGATCCCCAACATCCCATCACCCAGGGCCTGCCCGCCAAGTGGCTTCATCCTTACGAGCAACTGACGCATGGGCAACATGGGCCGGCCGAAGGGTTAAAGATACTCACCTACGCCTGGTCGAAGGAATCCAAACGCAACGAACCCATGGATTGGGTGCGCCGCTATGGCCGCGGCCGCGTCTATGTCACCATGTTGGGTCACACTTGGCCCCAAGAGCCCAATCCCAATTATGATTGTGTCGGCTTTCAAACCTTAGTCGCCCGTGGTACCGAATGGGCGGCCACCGGCAAAGTGACGATTCCCACCCCCGTTGACTTACCTACGCCGGACCATGCGGTGCTACGCGCTCTGGAGGTGAAATAGATGTTGCGCCGACAATTCCTCGCCGCTTCCTTATTTGCCGCCCCATCGCCGAAGTGGAACTTCGTCATTATGTTAATCGACGACTATGGCTGGCGCGATTCCGGCTGTTACGGTAGCACTTACTACGAAACCCCGAACTTAGACGCTCTCGCGCGGGAAGGTGTGCGATTTACGAACGCTTATGCGGCCTGCCCCGTGTGCTCGCCGACGCGCGCCAGCATTCTTACGGGTCAGTATCCAGCCCGCCTCAAATTAACCGATTGGATCCCTGGCCGCAAGCAATGGCCCGCGGCCCGCGTCCTGACGCCCAGCTTCGAACAAGTCTTACCGCTGAAGGAGAATACCCTCGCCGAGTTACTCGCCCCAGCCGGTTACGTTTCTGCCAGTATCGGCAAATGGCATTTAGGTGGCGCCGGGAACTTACCCATGGATCAGGGCTTCGGCCTCAACTACGGCGGTACCGACAAAGGCTCGCCTCCCTCGTACTTTCCGCCCTACCGCATTCCCGGCGTCGAAGCCGTTAGTAACGACGAGTATCTCGACGAGAACCTCACGAATCGGGCCATTCGCTTTCTCGACGAATCCCGAGGTAAGCCTTTCTTCTTGTATCTGCCCCATTATTCTGTCCACTTACCTTTCGGCGGCAAGCCCGCCCTGATCGACAAATACCGCCGCAAGGCCAATCCCCAAGGCGATGCGCGCTACGCCGCGATGATCGAGACCATGGACTCGAGCATCGGCCGTCTCCGTGCCGCCCTCAAAGAACGCCAGTTAGAGGACCACACGGTCTTCATCTTCCTCGCTGACAACGGCGGTCTCCGTTACGAAGGCAAAAGCCCGCAGCCGGTTACCTCCAATGCGCCCCTGCGCGCTGGCAAAGGCCATCTCTACGAGGGCGGCATCCGCGTGCCATTCGTTGTTCATTGGCCCGGCGTCACTAAACCCGGCCACGTGAGCGACCAGCCTATCAGCACCGTTGACATCCTGCCCACCATCGCCCGCGCCGCCGAACTCCCCACACCGTCCGATGGAGTCGACCTCGCCCCGGCCCTCCGCGGCGGCAAGCTGAAGCGTGAAGCCCTTTACTGGCACTATCCGCATTACTCGAATCAAGGTGGCGCGCCCGGCGCCGCCATCCGGCAAGGCGACTTTAAGCTCATCCACTTTTATGAGGACGACCGCGTCGAGCTCTACAACCTGCGCGACGACCTCGGCGAAACCCGTAACCTCGCCCAGCGCCTCCCGGCGAAAGCCCGTCAATTGCGCCAGAAGCTCGACCGCTGGCGCGCCGACGTCGCCGCCGTTTTGCCAAAGCCGAACCCCGCCTACGACCCCGCGACGGCCGACCAAGGCCTCACCGGCGTCGAGCCCCCCACGCTTCCCGTAGAATAAAGGTTTCCCATGGCGCGAGAATTTCCCTTATTTCCTGAAGCAGTACCCCCAGTGCACACGAAGCTGCGCAACATCCAAACAGCCTTGCCGGCGCCTGGATCGATTCCAGTGCTCGAGTCGTTACTCCAAACCGAGCCCATCGCGATGACCGGCCAGCCGCCTACCGTCTGGGACCACGCCGAAGGCTTCCAGGTCTACGACCGTTGGGGCAACTGCTGGATCGATTGGTCCAGCGGCGTCCTCGTCACCAACGCTGGCCACAGCCACCCGGCTATCGTGAAAGCCATCATCGACCAAGTCAACGCCAAGCTGCTCACCAATTACGCCTTCCCCACCGAACTGCGTGCGAAGCTCACCAAGCGCCTGAGTGATCTGCTGCCGGCGCCCATGAAGAAGATCTTCCTGCTCACCGTGGGCTCGGAAACCGTCGAGTGCGCCATCAAACTTTGCCGCGCGCACGGCGCCAAAAAAGGCGGGCGAGAGAAGAACGTCATCGTCTCCTACGAGAAGGCCTTCCACGGCCGCACGCTCGGGTCACAGCAAGCCGGCGGCATTCCCGTGCTCAAAGAGTGGATCGGCAACCTGGACCCCGGCTTCGTCCAAGTCCCCTTTCCCGATGGCTTCCGCACCACCGATGTCAGCTTCGCCGCGTTCTTGTAGTCGCTAGCGGACCAGGGCGTCACCCCGGATCACGTCGCCGGCGTCATTCTCGAAACTTACCAGGGCGGCAGCGCGGCGTTTGCGCCCGTCGAGTATATGCAGCAGATGCGCGCCTGGTGCGATGCCCACGGCGTGTTGCTCGTTTGCGACGAGGTGCAAGCCGGCTTCGGCCGCACGGGCAGCCTCTGGGGCTTCACCCATTACGGCATCGTGCCGGACATCACCACCTGGGGCAAAGGCGTCACTAGTTCCCTGCCGCTGGCCTTCGTTGCTGCCTCCGCCGACCTGATGGACCTGTTCCCTCCTGGCAGCATGTCGTCCACGCACACCGGCAATCCCATTTGCTGCGCCGCCGCCTTGGCCAACATCGACGTCATTTTGGAGGAAGGCTTACCCGAACGGGCCCGCCTGATGGGCGACGTGCTCCAAGGCCATCTGCAAGCGTTGAAGCAGCGTCATCCCTCCCGCATCGGCGAAGTCTCAGGCAAGGGGCTCGTGGCCGGCGTCCATTGCATCCAAGCGGGCGGCATTGAGCCCGATGCTGACCTTGCCTTTGAAGTGGTCAAGCGCTGTTGGCAGCGCGGCCTGCTGATGTTCAACCCGGTCGGCTTTGGCGGTGCCACGGTGAAGATCTGCCCGCCGCTGGTCATCACCCAGGAGGCCCTCGAAGAGGGCTGCGCGGTCCTGGCCGAAGTCTTCGCCGAATTGGCCGTTTAGCTTGGACCCAAAATCCGTCACATCAAAAGCGCTAATTTCGCACACACGAAATCAATCACTTAGCCAGAAAGACCTCTTAAAACGCTTGACTTGACTGCGAGTCTCATATCGGAGGCACTTATGCCAATTCAACGACAACCCTTCTACCCCTTTGACACCGTCTTCCTGTTTCCTTACTACTCGACTCGGGAAGAGTATGAGAAGGCCACCGGTCGTCCAGCCCCGCCGTGGGATGGGACGAAGCAGCCAAAATACTGGTTCGACCCCAAGGCGATCGAGGCCACCCGCAAGCTGGTGGTCTACGACACCGTTCTCGCGATTTCGGAGAACGGCACCCTCTTGCGTGACGAAACCACCAACCATCCCCAACTCGATTTGCTGGTGCTCACCAAGGAAGTGGCCGCCACCGTCAACATCCCGCCCAAAGGCGTCGGAGTCGGCAACATCCCTGGCTCCGAAAAGCCCGAGGTGCAGATGCCTCTTCGCCCCCTCAAGGACTACGAGGAACTCTTCTTCCGCTTCGGCGGCACCATCGCCGTCCGCGACAAGCAGTACTACGCGCAAACCCAAGTCGGCTTCACCTCTGACGACCGGATCCTGCTCCAGTCCATAGCCACCAAACTCGGCCTCTAACCTCTCTCCAGTGGTTTCGGGCTTCCCAACCGCCCTTTGGCCCGCCATGTTTAACGGCGGGTTACAGGGCGGTTGGAGCATCTTTCCTAACTAAGTTTCTTGCAACAATCCCGCTCGCCATGCGTCTACAAATTGAACATGTCCCGCCGGGTCCCCCTCGGAATCACTATCGCCACCCTCATGAGCCATACCCTCCAAGCGGCCCCGCCGCGCCAACTTCGTGATCTTGCTTACGCCGAATCCGCTGCCGGAAGCCTGCGCTTCGATGCTTCTCTGCCGGCGGGCGACGGGCTTGCACCCGCCGTGATTATCGTCCACGGTGGGGGCTGGGTTCGGGGTGACCGGCGCACGAACGTCGAGCCGCTGTTCGAACCGCTCAGCGCCGCCGGATTCGCCTGGTTTTCCATCAGCTATAGTCTGGCCGCTAATCCGCTCGAAGTGGGAGCGGCGGTTACTGACGTCGAAGCCGCCATTCGCTTTATCCGTGCGCATGCCGCCGAGTACCGCATTGATCCGGATCGCATCGCGCTCATCGGGGAATCGGCTGGCGGCCAGTTAGCTTCCATGGCGGCCCTTGGCGCTGACAGCGGGATCAAAGCCGTGGTCGCCTTCTACACGCCCACGGACATGGTGGCCCTGGCGCGGACGAGTCCCCTGATTCCGGATGTGATTCGCAAGCAGATGACTGGTACCGTGTGGGCCAATTTGATCCTGGCGCGCCTGGGCCAGATGTCCCCCTTGCAGGCCATCCACAAGGACATGCCGCCGTTCCTGCTGATTCATGGCGACCAGGATCCAATGGTGCCGCTCAGCCAATCTACGGCGATGTGCGAGCAGATGAAGACCGTGGGCGCCGCTTGCCGGCTAATCACGGTGCCCGGCGTGGGGCACGGTCTTCGCCGCTGGGAACCCGGAACTTACCAGCGTGAGATGGTGAACTGGCTGCGTGAGCGCTTAGCTGCCGCAGCCTCATTGTAAGTCCCCTTTAAGGCAGGGCGAACACTTGAATCGCGGACTGGGCCGCAATCGCGACATACTGTTTTCCGCCCACGGCATAAGCCATCGGCGAGGCAATAATGTTAGCGCCGGTGTTGTAATGCCACAGGTATTTACCTGTCTTCGATTCGAGTGCTACCAGGTTTCCATCGTTACTCGACGCGAATACGACACCTCCCGCCGTGGCCAGCACTCCCGTGGCCGAAGATCCGATTTGTAATGGGAAATTCCATTTTACGGCTCCGGTTAACGCGTCCAAGGCGCGCACCGCCCCCGGCGTGCCAACCTTGGGATCCACTTCCACCCCGCCTCCGGTAAAGCCTTGCCCCGGTACTGGTGGCTTGGTGACGCTGGTGTAAGTGGCACAGGCTTCGCGCACGGAAACGAAGAAGAGCTTGGTCGCCGGATCATACGAGGGCGAGCCCCAATTCGCCGAACCAGCGGCATCGGGGCAGACGTAATTGCCTGACTCGGTGGGCGTAGTATTCGGCAGAACGATCGGCCGGCCTTTGTCGTCTAAGCCACTGGCCCAGGTCTGCTTGGCGAAAGCTTGCCCAGTGAGAAACTCGCCCGTCGTGCGATCGAGCACGTAGTAAAAAGCATTCCGCTGCGCCGTAACCAGTAACTTGCGATTCTTACCCTTCACGAAGCCATCAATTAATACCGGCGTCTGGTTCGCGTCCCAGTCATGGACGTCGTGCGGAGTAAATTGGAACCACCATTTGATCTTCCCGGTCTTGGGATTAAGCGCTAACACAGAGCAGGAGTATAGGTTATCGCCCTCGCGCACCGGGCCGTCATAGTCGGGGCCAGGATTGCCGGTCATCCAGAACAGCGTATCGGTGTCGGCGTCGTAAGTGCCGGTGGTCCACGTGGGCGCCCCGCCGTAGTCGGCCGAGGTTTCTGGCGCCCAGGTCTTCCGCTGTGGATCGCCCGGCTGCGGCGTTGAGTGCACTCGCCATAGCTTTTTGCCCGTCGCCGCGTCGTAGGCGTCGACGAAGCCGGTCAAAGCGCATTCTCCCGAAGTCACTCCGACTATGATCTTGCCGTCGATCGCCAAGGGCGCATGGGTGATGGAGAAGCCCTTCTTGTAGTCATCCACTTCAATATCCCAAATCACATGACCGCTCTTGGCGTCGAGCGCGACTAAGTGCGTGTCGAGGGTGGCCATATAGAGGCGATCGCCCAGGAGGCCAAAGCCGCGGTTGGTCATCACCGTGCAATGGCTGGCCACGTCGGGTAACTGGCGCGTGTATTTCCATAAGGGCCGGCCGGTGCGGGCGTCCAGCGCGGCGGCGTTGTTCAAGGGGCCGGTGACGAACATTAGCCCATCGACGACGAGTGGCGTGGTCTCGACGGTATTGCCGCCTGACTGATAAGTCCAAGCCGACTTCAGGAGAGGAGCATTAGCCGGAGTTACTTGTTTCAGTCCCGAGTAATGCGTACCGCGTAAGTCGCCCCAGTAAGTAAGCCAATTCTGCGGTTCGGCCTGGGCATTCAACAAACGGGCCATGGTGACGTTGAAGTCCGGTGCTGGCTTCCAGGGCAGGGAAGCGTCGTAGACGGGTTTCGCCTTCCAGAGAAACGCCGTCACATCTTGCCGCTCAGTGGGCGATAACTTGGCATGGGCGACCTTCGTCGACCGCAGGTCGCGCTTGGGAAGTAAGTGCCATTTCTGCTGCGCGTCGAGAATCTGGACGGTGAAAGTATCTTCGCCTTTCTTCACGCCGGTTACGGCCCCGGCCGTCGTCATCTCCACGGGGTCAATCATCCGCTGCGCAATTGCGGCCGGCTTTAACTTGGCGCGAATATTCGATAAGTCACCGCCCAGAATTCCGCCTTGGCCGCCAAAGACGTGGCAACTGCGGCAATTGGCCTCGAACAGCCTGCGCCCATTCGCCTCGTTACCCGTCACCGGACCCACCGATGCACTCAACGAGAGTAAGTACTCCGCCACCAAGCCCGCGTCCGAGTCATTCAACGGAAAGGCGGGCATCTGGGTGCCCGGAATGCCCTTGACGATATTGCGGACTAAGTCCGAACGCGAGCCGCCATTTTTCCACTCCCCGGTGGTTAAGTCCGGCCCACGGCCGCCCTTGGCGGTATCGCCATGGCAAGCCGTGCAGTTGCGCAGGAAAAGCTTTTGGCCATCGCGGATAGCCTCCGGGTGCTGGGCCCAGGCGGAAGCGATCAAGAGTGGAAGGACGATTCTCATCGCCCTCCATCTTATTAGGAGTTGACCCCCGAGCAGAGGAAGCCGCCGTCGACGGCGATCGCTTGGCCAGTGATGAAGCTCGCCGCGTCGGAGGCGAGCAGGACGGCCGCGCCCACTAGCTCCTCGGCTTTGCCAAAGCGCTTCATCGGCGTGCGGAGCAGAAATTCGCGGCCACGGTCAGTGCCGTTGAGCAATGCCGAGTTCAGGTCCGTCAGAAAGACACCCGGGGCAATGGCATTCACGTTCACGCCCTGGCGCGCCCATTCAATGGCCAGGCTCTTCGTCAGCGACAGTACTCCGGCTTTCGACGCCGCATAGGCGGCAACCTCATTCAAGCTGACAAACGAGCTCAGCGAAGCAATGTTGATCACCCGCCCATGGCCACTCTTCACCAGCGGCTCATGGAACACCTGGCAGGCCACCACCATGCTGGTGAGGTTGGTGTCCATCACCGAATGCCATTCGTCCACCGTCATGGCGATGGTCGGCTTGCGCATCGTCTTGCCGGCCGCGTTCAGCAGGATGTCCACGCCGCCCAACTCCGCCACCACTTTGTCGCGGAAGGCGAGAATCTGCTCGCGATCCATCACATCGCAGGTCTGGCGCAGCGTCTTGCGTCCGAGCGCCTCAATCTCGGTCGCCACTTCGTCAATCAGGTTCTCGCGACGCCCCGTGACGACGACGTTGGCCCCCGCGTTCGCCAAACCGAGCGCCAGCGTGCGGCCCAAGCCGGACGTGCCCCCCAAAACGACCGCCACGCGGCCGCTCAAATCCATGTAGTTGTGTACTGATGCCATGCGAATTTCAGTTTACGCCCAATCCACTACTGCCTTCACTACGCCGGCCTCCGGATCGAGCCATTGCGGGAAGCGCGCGATCATCTCGTCCACCGGCACGCGGTCAGAAACCCAGGGGTCGGTGTTGAACTGCCCGGCTTCGATCAGCTCGATGATTCGCCGGTGCTCGGCCGGTGTGCTGTTGCGCGTGGCCAGCAAGGTGATCTCCTTGCGGTGGAAATCGGGATCGTGAAACGTCACGTCTCCCACGAATAGGCCGACAAAAACCAGCTTGCCGCCGTTCGCCACCAACTTGAACGCGCCTTGCATCGACTGCGGATTGCCCGTGCAATCGAAGACCAGCGTCGCCGGCGCAATGTCCGCCGCGTTCTCATAGCAGGCGCGCAGCGGATAGTTCTTCGTAGCGAACTCGCGCCGTTTGGCGCTCAAGTCGACTAGTTCGATCTCGGCTCCGGCCACCTTCAGAAACTCAATCACCGATAGGCCGATGGGCCCCGCGCCGATCACCAGCACCCGTTCGCCGGCCGCCGGCTGGCCGCGC
>Ga0105049_10001346_pt1 | contig 28964 bp, 18 predicted proteins | sample MAT06_FD_78087 | JGI IMG/M metagenome (GOLD analysis project Ga0105049, IMG submission 78087) | Freshwater microbial communities from Lake Fryxell liftoff mats and glacier meltwater in Antarctica - MAT-06 | ecosystem: Environmental > Aquatic > Freshwater > Ice > Liftoff microbial mat | place... | reverse complement strand
TAACATTAACGCCCAATACTCCGATAAACCCAACGGGCTTAACGGCAGTAGTAACAATTCCCTTTGAACAATTTATTCCAACGGGGATAAGCAAGGGAACAATAGTAGTAGTACAAAATGCACCACAATATCAAATTACGATAGAAGTACCAATCACAACATCATTCAGCAACGTGGAACATACCACCAGTATCAAAAGGTGGAACGGATGCAGGTAAGAATTACCCATCAAGTAGATGTTAGTAATCTACCGGCAGGAACATATTTCTCCGTTGGACGAACATTCTCACAACGTGAAACCAAACCTTTTATAATCACTAAATAGGAATTGATGGGTGCGGGGGGATATTTTCTACACATACCAAAGAATCCAAGACCCTGAAGGGCAAACACATAGGTTTGCCTCTTCAAAGATTTAGATTAGAAAATAGATAATTAATGGGCTTCGTACCAATTGTTTCCTATTCCTGTTTCTGCAAGGATTGGAACGTTTGCAATTGGGAAAGCTTCTTCCATAATTTGTTTAATCATTGATGGCAATGTAGATACCTCTTCAGGTACTACTTCAAAGACTAATTCATCGTGTACTTGCAACATCATTTTAGATTTGATGTTTTCATCTTTCATTCTACGATGAATATTTATCATTGCAACCTTCATCATATCAGCAGCTGTTCCCTGTATTGGCATATTCACCGCCGCACGTTCAGTAGCAGTTCTTATAGTATGATTCTGGGAATTAATATCTTGGAAATATCTTCTTCTACCAGCTAAGGTTTCGGCATAACCATTTTGTTTAGTAGAAGCAATAGTTGATTCGATAAACTTTTTGATATTCGGATACTTTTCAAAATAAGTATCAATAATTGTTTTTGCCTCATTACGGGGTATTTCAAGTTGTGCGGACAGTCCAAATGCCCCTTGACCATACATTATACCAAAATTTACTGTTTTCGCTATTCTACGCATTTCTTGAGTTACATCCGATGAAGTAATTCCATATAACATGGCAGCAGTAGCTTTGTGGATATCTTCACCATCAATAAAGGCTTGAATCAGTGTTGGATCCTTGCACATCGATGCCATTATTCTTAATTCTATTTGCGAATAATCCACAGATAAAATTTTTGCACCTTCAAATTGTGGGACAAATGCTTTTCGGACTTCTCGTCCTAATTCCGTTTTGATAGGAATATTCTGCAAGTTAGGGTCGTATGATGCTAATCGTCCTGTTCCTGCTGTTGTTTGAGAATAGGTTGTATGTACTCTTTTGGTGAGAGGATTAACCATTTTGGGAAGTGCATCAACGTACGTTGATTTCAATTTTACTAACGAACGATATTCTAACAAATGTTCTGCAATTGGGTGAAGTTTTACTAATTCTCTCAAAACAACTTCATCGGTGCTAAACCCAGTTTTGTTTTTCTTAGCAACTGGAAGTTTCATTTGTTCGAAAAGTACTTCAGCAAGTTGTTTTGGAGAATTTAAATTAAACGATACACCTGCATATTCCAGCACTTTTTCTTCGTTTTCTTTTGCAAGTATTTCAATTTTCTTTGATAATACTTTTAACATATCTGTATCAATTGCTATTCCAGTATATTCCATTTGCGTTAATACTTCCATCAATGGAAATTCAATTGAAGTTGCTAAAGAAGTAAGTGAAGGTTCTAGATGTAATTTTTCTTTTAAAATTGAACATAACTGATAGGTTACATCTGCATCTTCTGCTGCATAAATGCCAACAGGTTCAATAGGAACTGAACGGAGAGTTTTCTTTTTCTGTTCTTTTTCTGGTATAAGGGAAGAAAACTTAATGGTATCATAATGCATCCATTTCATAGCTAATGCATCCATTCCATGCTTAGAATCAGAATTTAGAATATATGAACATAACATTGAATCAAAACTCATTGGAGAAACAGTAATGCCATAACGCTTAAGAATAACTGCATCAAATTTACCATTTTGCGACCATTTCTCAACAGACTGAGATTCTAATAATGGTTTGATAATAGAAATTACTTTTTGGGTATCCAGATTCACATATTCTATTGATTCTTCAATTGTTGATGTTGAAAAAAGCGGGCTTTCATCAATTTCGTTACTATCTTCGACTGGAATATAAATACCTTCTCCAGCTTTCGAAGATAGTGCTATTCCTACTACATAACATGCCATTGTATCGAGTCCAGTAGTTTCTAAATCAAAGGAAATAGATTCGGCTTTTGAAAGAGTTTCTATAATCGTTTGCAATTGCTCGTATGATTGAACAGTAGTATAGGTGTGTTCGGTATCATGAATAGTTTTAAAAGATGGAGTAGGAATACTTTCAGTACGAACTGAATCAGTTGAAGTCGTATTGGAAGTTCTAGCAGAAAGTGACAAAGAATTTCCATTCAAACGTGATGCCCATTTTTTTCGTAATTGAACCATACTCATTTCTGCAAAAAAAGCATCTAATTCAGGACTTGGTTTTTCTTTAAGGAGAAAGTCAGCAACTCCAAATTCAATTGGGACATCGAGATCGATAGTTACAAGTTTTTTTGACAGAACCGCCATATCTTTACTTGCTTCAAATTTCTCTTTTATAGATTTGCTAGTAATTTCAGAAAGGTGTTCGTAAATATTTTCAACACTTCCATATTGTTGAACTAACGGAATAGCACCTTTAGGACCAACTCCACGAACGCCAGGAATGTTGTCGGAAGCATCGCCCATTATGGCTAAAACATCGATAACTTGAATGGGGCTAACACCAAATTTTTCTAACACATATTCTGCACCTAATTCTTCGAATACAGATTCATCTTTTCCAGGTTTTATCAATCGAACATTGTTGGAAACTAATTGACAATAGTCTTTGTCAGAAGTAATACAAAACACAGAGGTATTATCTTTACCAAATCTATGGCAGAAAGTTCCTATAATATCATCAGCTTCATACCCATTTAACTCAATTCGAGGGATCCCAGCCAAATCGATAAATCGTTTTATTTCAGGCATTTGAGGTATGAGGTCTTCTGGGAATGCTTGACGGTTCGCTTTATATTCACTATATATTTCGTGTCGAAACGTAGGAGCGGAAGTATCGAATACAACAGCCATGTGTGTTGGTTTTCTTAATTCAATAAACGAAGTAAGCGTATTTGCAAATCCGTACAACGCACCAATAGGGATTTGCGTTGGTGAATAGAGGTTCGCACGAGACATTGCGTGAAAAGCACGGAATACGATTCCCATACCATCGAAAAGATATAATTTTTCCATTTTCTACATTTTAAATTTGAATAGCTACAAAATTATACAATTTTTACCAAAAAAAACATCCCCTTCAACATAAAGTTGAAGGGGATGTAAAGAAACATCGTAATATTACTTACGAATGTGAGCAACACTCACAAGATGAAACATCGGAACATTTTGCATCGTTGCATGTTTTACATTCGCAATTAGCATTTGCAGAAACTTTCATTGTAGTTTTTTTTGCTGATTTGATTTTTGAACCACAATCACATTTTGTACAAGAAGCCCCTGGACAAGTATCTCCACACTTACAAGCTTTAACCATTTCGTTATCAGCTTTAGCATTTTTCATTTTTGTTTTAGAACTGCAATCACATTTTGTACAAGAAGCCCCTGGACAAGTATCTCCACACTTACAAGCTTTAACCATTTCGTTATTAGCTTTAGCATTTTTCATTTTTGTTTTAGAACTGCAATCACATTTTGTACAAGAAGCTCCTGGGCAAGCATCACCACATTTACATTTTACAGAAATTGTAGTAGAAGGTGCAGCAGTTACAAAAGAAGTAGTCCCAACAAAAGAAAATACAAAGAATAATGCAGTTAAAACACTGCCAAAAATTGAGTAATTCATAATAAATCTCCAAAGTATAAAAAAGTTTAAAATTTGTCAGTGTGTTTCCATGTACTGACACAGACATGTCGAAATTTTAAACTATACTGTTGGGAGGATGGAAGTGTTTTGTGTTATGAAGAGAAGTAAAAAAAGAATTTAATTCACCGGGGACAACATTTACTTTAACTCCAATAGAACTAACTATTTTAACAGTAGGAGAAACTAGGTTTTTAACTACGGTGCAGCATTGGCAAATGTGATCGGACTGGTGATCTTCTTCATTACCTGGGTGATGTACGTCAGATTTAGAATCTGAGCAACAGCTTGAGGTTTTTTTTACAGGTTTTTCTTTCTTTGTGGTACAGCAAGTTTCAGTTTTTTCAGTGGAACAGGCAGTTGACTCGGAACACAAGACTTCTCCATTGATTCCAAAGGAACCAATTAAAAACAACATTGCAATAGTTGAATGTGTTAATACGGAAAAAATGTAACGAGTTGTTGTCATAATTTTACAGACGACACTGCCAATAATTTATTATACTTTTTGAGGGTTGCGTTCTAGCATTTTTGTAACAATTGTCTGAAGGTCGTCACGAGTAAATGGTTTCGCTAAGTAGTCTGTGAAGCCGTGTGATAAAAACTTTTCTTTGTCGCCTTCCATAGCATACGCTGTAATTGCAACAAAAGGAACTTCAGTATAAACGGGGTTCTTACGGATTAAATGGAAAGTGTCAACTCCGTCCATTCCAGAATCACCCAAATTTATATCCATAAGCACTAATTTGTAAAATTTTTCTTGAGCCAAATGAATTCCTTCTTGACCATTTTCTGCATGGTCAACCAAGCAAATATTTTTCAATAGTAATTTTGTGAGAATAGCATTTTCTTTATTGTCTTCTACTAATAGAATTTGAGGATATTGTTTTTGAGTACCGTTTGTTTCAATTTTTTGATATTCTTTAGGTACTGTAACTGTTGGAATTTCAACAGGGTTCGGAACAAAAGAATGAGTAGGCATTTGAGTTTCATCTACTTTCGAATTTGGAAAATAAATTGGGAACATTACTCGAATGGTTGTACCGATATTCTTTTCTGTTTCAACGTGTAATTTTCCACCCATAAGTTCAACATACCTTTTCGCCATTGAAAGTCCTAAACCAGCACCTTCAAATTTACGAGCATTGCCAGTACTTTCTTGAACAAAGGGTGTAAACAGTTTTGGAATAAAGGATTTATCCATTCCAACGCCCGTATCGGCAACACTAACATAAGACCATTCTTTATCGTCGTCCAACATAGCAGTACCAATACGAATAGTAACGCCACCAAATTTGGTAAATTTAATTGCATTTCCAATTATATTCACTAAAATATTTTCTAACAACTTCCCATCTAAAAGTGCTAACGAGTGATTTGAACTAAACTGTTCTTGAATGTAAAGGCTTTTTTCATCTGCTAAATGACGAAATGATGAAAGGACTGAATTTGTACATTCTTGCAATGAACAAACAGCAATTTGCATTTCCATTTTCTGGGATTCAGACCGAGACATTTCTAGCAAACTATTTAATAAGGACATTAAACGAGTTCCAGATTTTTGAATCATTGAAGAAAATGAACGCATGTCATCGGTATCAGCTTGTTTGTAGATGATTTGAGAAAAACCTAAAATACTATTCAAAGGAGTTCTGATTTCGTGCGACATATTTGCCAAGAAATTAGATTTAAGTCTGTTCATTTCTTCGGCTAATTCTTTTGAATGCCGTAAAGCTCTTTCAATTTTTTTTCTTTCAGCAATTTCAACTTTTAATTGCTTGTTTGCTCGAGTGATTTCATCAGTTCTCTCTTCAACACGTTGTTCTAATTCTGATTTGATTTGTTCTAATTCCAAAGAAAAATTCTTAGCAATTACAGTAGAAACTGTATGAAGAGTAGAAAGACGCATTTGAAAATTGTTTGCTAATTCAATCTCATTTTGGGAAAACTCGTTTTTCGTTGAAAATAGGAATCGCTCTAAAGCATAAGTTTTATGAACAAATTCATTATCAGGGAAAGGAGATCTTTCAACATAACCATCAACAATTACTGAACCATTCTTTTTGGTTGAATTTCGAATCCAAATTACAAAGGTTGGGCTATCAGATTTAACAGAACATGCTAAAACTGAATCTATAGGTGTAGATTCAATAGCAAATTCTTGAAAAGTTTCTTTATAGTTTGAGGTAGTGAAGACAGTTTTTTCAACTAATTTTGAAGCACACAATTGAATTAACTCGTTTGTTTGCGTTTCCGATAATTCTGTGTCTTGTAAAAACACTGAGCCATTTGAAACTATAACGACTCCATCGGAATAAATTAACTCTACCATTAGTTTTTGAGAACGAACTAAGCCATCGAATAAATTTGACTGAAGTGTAATCTGTTTAAAGGCTTCATCTATACATTTTTGACCAAACAGAGAATTAGTTGCTGATTCTTGCTCTAACAAATTTACATAGCGGTTGGAATAGGATTTACAAATTTCAATGCAGTTTTGAATTTGAAGTAAACTTAATCTTAGTTCTTTATAATTTACTGCTTCTAAATATCCAACTAACTTACCTGAAACAAGTAGTGGTATTCTAAGAATTGACGTAGCATCAGTTTTTTTGAAATGATTTAATAAATCAGATGAAAACGAATGTAAAATAGAATAACAACAATCGAATTTATCGGGTGTTTCATCAGGATACAACTTAATTGAAGGAGTTGCAGTGTTTAAAATAAATGTATAATCATACAAATATGGTACTGTGTCTTCGTTTGTAATCAAAGTTGAAAAAATGAACAAGTTTTCAAAAGAATCTAACCATTCTACTTTCGATTCTGCGACAATTTTATGAAATTGTTCAGTGAACGGTATATAAATACTTACTCGATCGAAATTAGTAATTTGGCGAATAGCAGCAGTAAGAGAATCAAAACAAACTGCTAATGTAGAACAATTAGAAGATTCTTGAATGGAAGTAATTGTATTCGTAAAAAGTTCTGAGGTATTTAAAGCATTTAAGGGTGTCTGAATAATATCAACGAGTATAAATTCTGGACTTGGTTTGTGAATTGTTGCAATTATTGGAAAGTCTTGACCAGTAGGTTTTTTCCAGATCAACTCAAAAGTACAATGAGGAAAAGAAGAAGCTTCACTCCACCCTAAAAATTGATTAGCAATGGTTTCTGGAAAAAAAGATAACGCAGAAATCCCAACTAATTGTTGAGGGTTTATACCCAAAATATCTTCAGAGTTTTCGCTTGTGTGGGATATAATTAAAGAATCTGAATCAACAACAAGGAGTACGCCGTACGCTTGTAAATTGCTTGAACAGATAGTTCTATTTGTAGAAGAAACCCAGTTCGGATTGTTCAAATTTTGTTCCATTTTTTTGGTACTTAGGTCAAAAATCCAATATGGGATTGTAAAATACAAATTTTTTATGAAATAACAATTTTTTTTATGTCTTCAAGCCAAAGTTGTACCGAAGCATCGGAGGGCATTCGTAAATCTCCTCTTGGAGAAACCGCTACCGAACCTATCTTAGGAGAATCAGGCAAACACGAACGTTTGAACTGCTGAGAGAAGAATCTTTTGTAAAAAACTTCTAACCATTGTAGTATTTCATTTTTTGTAAATGTTCCTTCAAAAGCAATGGAGGCCAAATAGAAAATGACAGAAGGTTTTTTTCTTTGACGAAGCATATAATACAGAAAAAAGTCGTGTAGAATATAAGGTCCAACAACTTCTTCGGTTTTCTGAGCTATAGTACCATCGTCACTAGGAGGTAATAACTCAGGGGAAACTGGAGTATCGGCTATGTCGTTCAAAATTGATCTTAAAGCTTCTCCTTGAGTAGAAGCAAACCATTCTATACAATACCGGACTAATGTTTTCGGAACTCCTGCATTAACTCCATACATCGAAATATGATCTGCGTTATAGGTACACCATCCTAATGCTAATTCTGAAAGGTCGCCTGTTCCTAAAACAATTCCATTAATATTATTAGCATAATCCATTAAAATTTGCGTTCGTTCACGAGCTTGTGCATTTTCAAATGTAATGGTATAATCACTCAAAGAAAGGTTTAAATCAGAAAGATGTTGTTCAACTGCTTTGATAATTGAAATTTCTTTGTAGGTTGTTTTATAGGTCTTTGCAAGTTTTTGAGCGTTATTCTTAGTGCGATTGGTAGTACCAAAGCCGGGCATTGAAATTGTATGAATATTTGTCAGTGGTTTTCCTAAGTGTTGAAGTGCATCTATTGCAACTAATAAAGCTAATGTAGAATCTAACCCCCCACTAAGCCCTAATACTATAGGTGCGAAATTTAGATGTCGTAATCGTTGCTGTAAAGCTGTAGATTGAATCCTGAAAATTTCCGAACAAGTTTCATCTCTAAACACAAGTGATTTTGGTACAAATGGAGTTTGGGAAATTTCTCGCTTTAAATCAATATCTGTAGATAGTTCATATTTCAAATGAATTTCTGAAATGAAGTAATCACTTTGAATAGAATTCTGCGAAAAAGAAGTATCAGTAGATCGTTCTGAACGGATTTTTTGAATATCAATATCGGAAAAAACTAATTGAGAAGTAAATTGAAAACGTTCACTTTCGATTAAAATTATTCCATTTTCAGCAATGAGAGAATGCCCAGAGAATACAAGATCTGTACTCGATTCATTTGGTCCAGCAGACGCATACGCATATGCAGTAATTGTTCGTGCAGATTGAGCTGTAACTAACGACCGACGATAGGTAGCCTTACCTAAAATTTCATTGGAGGCAGATAAATTTAGAATAACCTCTGCTCCAGAAAGAGCTGCATTTGAAGAAGGAGGAAGCACCGACCAAAGGTCTTCGCAAATTTCTATTCCGAATTGAATTGACAAAGGAGAAATTTCAAAAAGTTGTTTCGCTCCAAAAGGTACAGTGAATCCACAAATTGTTACTTCCGAAATATTCTGAATCACATTTGAAGACGAGAACCACCGTAGTTCATAAAATTCATTTGTATTAGGAATAAAAGTTTTAGGAACAATCCCAACAATACTTCCATTGGCAATAACAATTCCACAATTAAACAAATGAGAATTACATCGAATTGGGGCACCAACAACAACAACTATATTATGAGTTTGTGGTAGAATTTCGAAAAGAGAAGTTTCAATAGATTCTAAAAGGAGTGAATCGTAAAACAAATCTGCTATAGTGTACCCAGTTATACAAAGTTCGGGGAAAACAAGTAAAGAAACTGAATGGTTTTTTGCTTTTTGGATTTGAAGGTTTATTTCAGCAGTATTGAATGAACAGTTTGCAATACGCAATTCTGGACTACAGACACCGACTCTGAAAAACCCTGCATCCCAATTATTCATAACAACCTTATAGAAAAATAAGAGCCCGTTATTGAAGTTACTTGTACCAGGAGAGGGACTTGAACCCCCGACCCATGGATTATGATTCCATTGCTCTAACCGGCTGAGCTACCCTGGCATAGAAGTAAGAACACAAAAATACAGTTTTTTTTGAATAATTCCAAAAAACAACTGTGTTTTTTCATTTTCGATATAAATCAATTCGTTTCGTATTGTAATTCTGAAAATTCAAGTTTGAATGATTTACTAAACTCTTCTTCTAACATTGCAGCCCAAGTTTGTAAATATAACACTACATCTTCTCGTTTACGATATTGAAGAAGTCTTCTTTGCGATAAAGGAATTTTTTTGAGAATCTCTTGGTTTGAAAGTTTTTCCAAATGGTAAATGTCTTCCCTTGAAAAACCTAAATCTAAAATTGTTTTAACGATATGGTCAATAGTATAACCGGTCATAGAGCATAACTCAATACTTCTATCAACAAATTCTTCCGCTTCAACAACTGTGGGAAAATCACGAATATGATCTTGCCATTCACCGAATCCTTCAATAGCAATTGCATGAATTTCGTTGTGTGTAAGCTTAGTCGCAGTTTGAGCTAAATGGCCACAATTACAAGAACCTTGGTGAGACCAATTGTATTTAGCTCCTTTTGTTAACCGTAGTGCAGTTTCGCGTAAAACAGTAATTGTTTCAAATGTTGGAATTGCCATAAATTAAGTACGTTGGTTTCTAAAATATAAACGAAAACAATCTATAAATTTATTTAGTTCAATGTAATATTCTGTTTATAAAAAAAGCCGAAAACAACTGTTTTCGGCTTAAATGGAATTTGTTTACGAATTGAGAATTTTTGTTAACTCATCTCGTATTCTGGCTGCACGTTCATAATCTTCGTGGGAAATAGCGTGTTCTAGTTCTTGATTTAACAATGCAACTTTTGAAAGAACATCACTTTGCACACCTTTGGGGAGTATGTTTGAAACTGTATGACTAATTTCAGCTTCATTCTCATCTTCAGAATCTTTATTCTTAAGTCCATCTAAGAGTTCATCGCGTTCATCGTCTTCATCAGAAAAAGTAGCATCATCTAAATATGCATTTTCATCATCAGGAAGGAAACCACCTTCATCAAGTACTATTTCTGAAATGTATATTGGTACATTGCACCGAACTGCTAAAGCGATTGCATCGGAAGGCCTTGCATCGATTTCTGAATTAGCCGTATCGAAAATTAGTTTTGCAAAAAAAGTACTATCTTTTAAATCGGTTATCCATACTTCTAATAAATTAACTCCAATAGAATCTAACACATTCTTTATCAAATCGTGTGTAAGAGGACGTTCAGGTTTGAAGCCTTGTAATTCTAAATAAATTGCATGAGCTTCGTAAGAACCTATAACTATGGGTAAGCGCCGCTTTCCATCCATTTCTTTCAGAATAAGTGCATGAGCGCCATTACTCGACGGATTTGCAGAGATAGCAAGGATTTCCATTTGTACTTTTTGCATATACTCAGAAAGAATATTTGATAAATTTAGTTACTTAAACGATTGTAGTTTTGTAATTAGTTTTGGCAATATTTCAAAAACATCACCAACTAAACCATAATCGGCTACTTTGAAAATTGGAGCATCTTTATCTTTGTTAATTGCTACAATAACTTTAGAAGACGACATACCAGCCAAATGTTGGACAGCTCCCGAAATCCCACAAGCTACATACAGATTTGGAGAAACTGTTTTACCAGTTTGACCTACTTGTTCTCCGTGTGGTCTCCAACCAGCATCAACAACCGCACGTGAGGCACCAACAGCACCACCAAAAGCAGAAGCTAATTCTTCAATAAGATGGAAATGTTCTGGACCTCGTAATCCTCGTCCTCCTGAGACAATTATGTCCGCTTCAAGTACATCTAATTTTCCTTCGTTACGAAATACATTAGAAACTGTAGCAGTATTTATAACAGAAACTGTGACATTTTTAGATTCAACCGAAAGAGTTGTTGGTGCCTTAGAAGCAGTAAAAACATTCGGACGAAGTGAAAATACTTTATTATCAGTTGAAATTGAAACCATAACATTAGCTTTCCCCGCATAAATAGGTCGTTTTGCAACAACTGATCCAGAAGTAGAATCTAAGGCAATACAATCTGAGGCGTACCCAGCATTAAATTTAACTGCAACATAAGGAGCTAATTCTTTTCCGTGGGCAGTAGCAGAAAAAATAATAGTCGAGACATTATTCTGAGTTGCAACTTCTGTAATTGCTTTTGCATATCCAACAGAAGAATAAACAGCCAATTCGGAATTAGTAACATTAACAACTTTAGAAAGTCCATATTCGCCAGCTTGGGCTAATATTGCATCAGAAGTATGAAATGAAACCCCAATAATAGCATCTGAAGAAATAGACTTTGCTGCAGTTATAGCTTCCAAAGAAGCTCTTCGAATATTTGAACCTTGTGATTCTAAAACGACAAGTATTGATGACATTGATTGTTTCCTTAAAAAAATGTAATTAAATCACTTTGGATTCTACGTGAAGTAATCGTACTAATTCACTAATATCAGCTTCAGTATCGCCCAGAATAATTCCTGCTCTTTTTGAAGAGGGTAGTTCCATTGAAATGGTAGAAACACGTGGTTCAACATTAGAACTTGTTCTTTCTATCAATGTCCGTTTTTTTGCTTTCATTATATCGGGTAACTTCGGATATCTTGGGTTGTTAATACCTTTTTGAACACTCAAAACGCAAGGAAGTGAAGTTTCCATAACTTCTTTTCCACCTTCAATATCGCGTTCAGTTTTAACAGAAGTACCATCAACTGCTAATGAAGAGACCATTGTAATAATTGGTTGATCCAAAAGAGCTGCAACTGTAGAAGCAGTTTGGAATGAATCATAATCAATACTTTGTCTACCAAAAAGAACCAAATCAATTGAAAGAGTTTCAACAGCTGAAACAATATCATTTGAAACAGAAAAAGAATCTTTCGACTCAGAAGTTACATGAATTGCTTCATCAACTCCCATTGCCAAAGCAGTACGAAGAATGTCTTGAGAACTTGCACCACCAACGGTGATTGCAGTTACTGTTCCGCCATGTTTTTCGCGTAACTGAAGACCTTCTTCAATTGTATATTCGTCATATGGATTAAGAATAAACTTAACACCTTGTGGATTTATAGAAAGTCCGTCTTCCGAAACAGCAATTTTCGTCGTTGTATCAGGAACTTGCGAAATACAAACCAAAATATTCATTCAAGATTTCCTTGTCTATATTTATAATGTAGTAAAATTTCAAAATAACGGTACAAAAATACAAAATACGAAGCATATAGTCGTCAATTTCCTTATACTTCGATAAAATATACCGTCGAACTAAATTGTAAGCGTGTTGTTTTCTTCTTTGAACTACTATTTTTTTGAGTAAAAACAAAATAAAAGTAGCAGTGAATATTCAAAAAAAGTAGAATAATACTATAAGAAACCCTTGAATGAAAAATATATATTCGTTTTTAGTTACATCACTTTTTCGATTCTTAGGAATTGTAAGCCGATCTATCTCACCAGCATTTCGCCAAAGGTTTGGTAGAACTATTGGATTGTTTATGTTGCTATTGAGTAAAAAAAGGCGAACAGTAACTTATCAAAACATTCATAGTTCTTTTCCAGAAAAAAGCATTGAAGAATGTTATTCTATTGTAAGAAGTTCTTATGAAAATCTCGGAATTACCCTTGTCGAATTACTTGCATTTCCTTCGTTTACTAGAAAGTTACTACAACAACAAATTACAGTAATAAATTCAGAATACCTCTTGGAACAACAAAGAAATGGTAAAAGTATGATTTTACTTTCTGGTCATTACGGAAATTGGGAATTGTTAGCCTTCGGTGTTGCCTCTATAGTAGATATTCCGTTTTCGATTGTTGTAAAGGAACAAAGAAATGTTTCAGCAGATACGCTTCTGAATTCATATAGAACATTACGAAACAATTCTGTAATACCAATGAGATCAGCAGCTAGAAATATAATTAAAAAAATTCAACAAGGAGAAGCTATTGCAATGTTAACCGATCAAGCAGCAGACCCAAACAAGGATGTTTTTGTTGAATTCTTTGGTAGACCCGCTGTTACCTATGAAGCTCCGGCCTATTTATCAATAAAGTATCAAATTCCAATTGTTTTTGGAGTTGCAAGAAGAACTACCGATGGAAAATACGAAGTTGAATTACAAAGAATATTTCCAAAAACTACTGAATTGACAAAAGAATCGATACATAGTTTAACCCAAGAACATACATTGATGTTAGAACAAACTATTCGTAAAGATCCTTCGCAATGGTCTTGGCAACATAAACGGTGGAAGTATAATCCAAAAGATTACATTGAAAATCCATCTTTAAAAAAGTGAATCTGGTTTTGTTGTCCGAAACCCTAAATGTTCATAAGCAAGATTCGTTGCTTCTCTACCGGTTTTCGTACGTTTCAAAAAACCTTGTTGTATTAAAAACGGTTCATAAACTTCTTCAATAGTACCTGCCTCTTCACCAATTGCAACTGCAATGGTGTTTAATCCAACTGGTCCACCATTGAATTTTTCGACAATGGTTTGTAAAATTCGTTTATCCATTTCATCTAAACCAAACTCATCAACTTCCAATGCAATTAAAGCAAGTTGGGAAATTTCTTTGGTAATAACTCCATTACCTTTAATGTCTGCAAAATCTCTTGTGCGACGTAATAATCTATTAGCAATTCGAGGGGTTCCTCGAGCTCTTTTGGCAATTTCATAAGAACCAGCTTCTTCAATTGGAACCTGTAACAACGAAGCTGACCTTTTAATTACAGTATCTAAGTCCGCAGGATTATAATAATCTAATCGATTGTTGATTCCAAAACGAGAACGAAGTGGTGCAGTTAATGAACCAGACCTAGTTGTTGCACCAATTAAGGTAAATCGCGGGATTGTAATTTGTATTGAACGTGCTGATGGACCTGAATCGATCATAATATCTAACCGAAAATCTTCCATTGCTGAATATAAATACTCTTCAACTACAGGCGATAATCTATGAATTTCATCAATAAATAGAACGTCATTTTCATTCAAATTGGTAAGTAAACCTGCTAAATCTCCCGGTTTTTCTAAAACAGGTCCTGAAGTGATTTTAATCTCTGCATTCATTTCTCGTGCAATGATATGACTTAAGGTAGTTTTCCCCAAACCGGGTGGTCCAGTCAGTAAAACGTGATCTAAAGCTTCATTTCTATTTCTTGCTGCTTCAATGAATATTTTCAGATTTTCTACAATTCGAGGTTGACCGACAAACTCATCAAAATGAGTCGGACGAAGACTAAAATCTTTATCATCGTCTTCAAAAGGATTAGCAGACAAAGCGCCCCGCTGATGATCTAAACTCATTGTACACCTACTTCAAAACTCATTTCATCTTCAACATCATTACAATCGTATTCTTTTGGTGTTTTACGAGTATTGATATTTGAAGGTTTTTCACCCTTTTTAATTGATGCTAAAGCTTTTTGTTCTAAAAATTGACGAATAGCAGTATCTCGATTTTTAAGTTGTTGATCTTGATATATATCAAAATACAACTTACCATCAACATAGGTTTGAAGTACTTTTGAATAATTAGAAAGTGGGTTCCCATTCCAAAGAACAATATCGGCATCTTTTCCAACTGCAATAGAACCAGTTTGTTTGTCTACTAACATTTGTTTTGCAGGATTGATAGTTATAAACTTTAGAGCATCAATTTCAGAAACATCTCCGTACTTAACCGATTTAGCAGCTTCGTGGTTCAATCTACGAGCCATTTCTGCATCATCACTATTTATTGAAACCAAAACACCCTGCTCGTGCATAATTCCAGCATTTTCGGGTATTGCATCGTAGACTTCGAATTTATATGCCCACCAATCAGCAAAAGTGGAAGCACCTGCACCATGTTTTGCCATTTCACTAGCAATTTTGTATCCCTCAAGAATATGCGTAAATGTTTGTACCCTAAATCCAAATTCTTCACAAAGACGCATAAGCATTAGTATTTCCGACTGAACATAAGAATGACAATGTATTTTCCGGAGTCCTTTAACTATTTCTAACAATGCATCTAATTGAATATCTTTTCGAGGAGGTATTATTGAAACTTTTTCATCACCTGAAAGAGTATCGTACCCTTTCATTTTAGCTTCATATTCTAAGGCTGCAGTAAATCCATCTCGAATTATTTCCTCAACACCCATTCTGGTTTGTGGATATCGTGTTACATTATTCTCACCCCAATTAGATTGTTTTACATTTTCTCCTAACGCAAACTTTACCGTGCCTGGTACATTCTCGAATTTAATATTTTCTGCATTTGATCCCCAGCGAAGTTTGATGAATTGCAATTGTCCACCCATTGAGTTTGACGAACCGTGTAGCAAATGACTGGAAGTAACTCGACCAGCTAATTGACGATAAATGTTTACATCGTCTGGATTTAAAACATCTCCAATTCGAACTTCAGTTGTTATTGAATGCGTTCCTTCGTTTACACCCTGCGAAATAGCAATATGGGAATGTTCATCAATTATACCAGGAGTGATTACAAAGTTGCTACAATCAATAATCGTATCAATTCCTGCAATTGAAAGACCAATATTCTTTCCAACACTTGCAATTTTACCACTCGAAATAAGAAGATCAGCATTCTTCAAGATACCGTCTTTTTCAGATGTCCAAATGGTTGCATTTTTAAAAAGTACCGTTTTATGTTGAGGTAGTGTTTCTAAACCAAATGGTTCTTCAGGTTGAAGTAATGCAATTTCTATAGAAAAAGTATCTTGTAATTTTGGTTTCTTTTTTTCAGGAAATGCACTATCAAGAGTATTATACCAAGCAAAAGAAAGTCCATCGCCACTTTCTGCAATACCAGTCCCATTGTTCAAGAAATCTCTTTTTTCAAATCGTGTAACACCTTTTAACCCAATTGTATCGGTTTGTAAGGATATTGAAGTTAAATATTCAGAATGCTGAATTTTAGCTGGAATGGTTATACCCAATGATTTTGCAGTTATTGTTGGTGCATCTGCTTTCCCACCAATTTCTATTTGAATTGTTGGAAGGAAGGTTGTATTCTCAGCTTTAATAGTCCAATTGCCCCTAATATCTTTAATGTTTTCTTTAATAAAAAAAGTTCTTTCACCATTTACAATTGAATGTTCTATTTCTGTTGAATCGTTGAAAATATTTCCTGAAGAAACAAAAAAGTTGGCAAGCTTACCTTTTTCAATAGTACCAACAAGTTTATCTACTTTTAATAATTTTGCAGGTCGAATAGTTAATGCATCTAATGCTACATTTTCAGGTAGTCCGTGATAAATTGATTTTCTGATATTCGGTAAAAATTCCTTTTTTGTTTTTAATCCATAACTAGTGAACGAAAATTCGATTTTTGCAGAATCTAATAAAAAAGGATTAAAAGGAGCGAAGTACCAGTAACGGAGAGTTCCGTATGAAATATCTGATCGAGATGCTAATGTATTTACATCAGGAGTTTTTGGAAAATTAACAGGTACTATAAGTTTTGGGTTAATTTCTTGAATGTCTTTTAACCGACGATATTCTAAACCAGACCCCACAAAAACACTATTTAATGAAAACTCTTTTGCAATTTGGTTAGCACGGAACAAATTTAACTCATTTTGTGTATCAAAAATAAAGGGAGTTTTTTGTTCAATGGAATTTGCTATTGCTTGAAGGCTAACATTCACTTCAATAGGTGGATGAGCATTTTTGTTTTGGAATTCAATGAGGCTTTTATACCAATCAGCATCGTAAAAAGTTTGACGAAGTAATGCAATACCCCCCATCAAAGAACTTGGGTAAGGAGTTGTAGAAGTTCCTTTATCAAAAGCAATAAATTGACCAAATTCTGGAAGTAAAATTTTATCATTATATGGTTTGTCAGTAGGTAAGACTACAGTTCCTGAACCACGCATCATTTTATCATTTGAAGCAAGTAACAAGGTTCCAAAACCATTTTCTTGCCATTCTTTTATAAATTTCGAATCGAAGGATTGGGGTAAATCATCAAGCATTCTATTTTCAGGAAAAATAGCATCATTCCAATGTTTAGCTCCAATTGGAGAAGTCTTTTCTTTGTTCGTTGAACTCCTATAAGAAGCTCGGTTGGAAACACTTTTTTGTATTCCATACGGTTCAACAAAAGAAGGGTAAGCCCATTTCCCAAAAAGAGAAATTTCAGTTGCACCATTCGGAACATCGTTTGTTTCACTTACCGATTCTATAATTCCGTTTTTAACAACAATCATCCCATTTTGAATTACTTTTTGCGATGAAACTATTATTCTAATATTAGTATAGGCAATGTAGGAATTCTTTTTCGCTCGGATACCTTCTTCAGGATTCGTAACCATTGGCTGAGCTATGACCAGAATATGTGAAATGTTTATAGCCAAAAAAGAAATAAGTACGATCAAAGAGGTTTGTAAGTTCTTCATTGTTTTTTTGTGCATTCTTTACTAAAAATCTTTCATAATATCTCGAGCTAAAACCCCTTTTTTGGGAATATACACTGAAGTAGGTTTAAGCGTTTTTTTAGGTAATCCTAATCCAAAAACTTCACCTGAAAACGCACGATACAAATATCCGTTCGGAACATATCGTAGTTTCGAAATATTCGGTGCAAGTTTTGGAAATTGAGTCCGAATAGTATGTTTCGAGATTTCAGTTAACTCAGTTGTATCTCGAATTCTATAAAAGTGAACCACCGCAATTGTGAATTTGTTCGGAGTAGTGTACTTTTCTAAAAAATCATCTCCTATTTTCATCATCTGAACAGTATCCAGTGTTGCAATTTCAACAAAAGCAAATACAGTAGTACGAGCACCTTTGTTACTTACTATCGTATCAACAATATGGTACTCTTTTTCAGAGATAACAACTAAAAATACTATACAACAGGAGATAACTACAAAGAGAGAAATGAGCACTCCAACGACAATTCTGCCCATAATTATTCTGAAATATTGAAGAATCAATTACAAATATAGAACAAAATTTTGTAAGTTGCAGACTAATAGGTATTACCATACAGATTTGTTCACTTCTGCGATGAATGATTATTTAAAAGAATTAGTCCTTGACTTTCAAATTCCCATAGTTATGGGAATTGTAAATACTACTCCAGATTCTTTTTCAGATGGAGGCAATTTTAGCACATTTCAAAATGCTGTAGAACAGTGTTTACGTTTGTTGGACGAAGGAGCAGATATTATTGACATTGGTGGTGAAAGTACTAGGCCCGGTTCAAATCCTGTTGATGAAATTGAAGAGTTAAAAAGAACTATTCCGTTAATTACCACCCTTATAACTTTACGTCCGTTGTGCAAAATTTCCATTGACACAACTAAAGCAGAAGTAGCAAAACGAGCATTAAATGCTGGAGCTGTTTTAGTTAATGATGTTTCTGCTTTTCGAAAAGAAGAAGAAAAAATGAGTAGGATTTTACAAGAATTTGATCCGTTCGTGTGTGTGATGCACATGAAGGGAATTCCTAAATCGATGCAGAAAGCACCAGTATATGACAATTTAGAAAATGAAGTATATACTTTTTTAGAAGATCGAATTAAGTTCGTTCAATCCTTAGGGCTAAATAAAATAATTGCCGATGTTGGAATTGGTTTTGGAAAGTCGTTAGAACACAATGTAACTTTAATGAAAAATTTGCACTATTTTTCTACTTTAAATGTTCCATTGCTTTTGGGGATTTCTCGAAAAAATTTCTTAGGAGCACTAACGGATATCTCTGACCCTAAAGAAAGAGATATAGCAACAATTATTACACATACTTTGCTTGTTTCTCAACCTATCTCTATAATTCGTTCTCATTCTGTACATTGGGTACAACAATTGAAAAAATTGTCCAGTGTTTTTACTTCTTAATCTGACACTAATCTCATTGGAAATGAATAAATATTTTTACTTCATACTTTTTTTCGGAATTTACTTTAACATTAATTCCATAAACATAAATGCTCAACAATCTCCTTTGTTTGTAGGAGCAGGTGTTTCCTTTAGTTCTCCACAAACCGATAACTTTGCAGAAAAAAATGAATCTACCTTTGGTGGAACTTTGTTTGTAGGTTCTCGGAAATATTGCTCAATATGGACTGGAATTCGTTTAGATTATACTAAATGGAGTAAAAAAACTGAAAACACTCAATTGTATTTTGAAGAAATGGTTACTATTTCACCAGAAATACGTTGGTTCCCAGTTACTTCTCAAGAATTCTTGTTCTACCTTCAAGTTTTTCCTACTTTGAATAGCACCACTGGAAAAGATCAATTACCGACCTTAGGTTTTGGCGGTGGAACTGGAGTAGGATTATTGCTTCCTTATGAAAATAATTGTTCCACTTGGTTCTTCGATATAAATGCACGTTATATAGCTCCAAATTTTATTCTTAAAAATGAAAATAGACCTGTGTTAAATAATCTCAATGTTTCAATCACATTTAACATAGGTTTATAAAATGTTGAAACTTCCATATATTTCTATTCTAACTTCAATTAGTATCATTGTTGTATTCCTTTCATCTTGTTCTTCTGTAAAAAGATTTGACGATGCAGTACGGATTAAAAAAGAACATCAAACAAAATACGAAGAACGTTCTGGCGAATACAAACAAGACGGTAGAACGCTAAAAGGAACTGTTGTCGAAATCCTAATTCTTCCACGAAAAAATTTCCCAGAATTTTCAGATACTATTATAGTGTTCCTCCCGGAAGGTGCAAAAAATAGTAAAGAGAATTATCAAAAAATTCCTTTTCTTGAAATTGATAGAGTAGCACAGTTAACCTTAAGTGAAAATAAATTTGGCAACATAAATATTTTTGAAAACTATAATGTCACTGCAGGAATTCGTCAATTACGATCTGTACCAGTTAGAAATTTCAATTTCAATGAATGCGATTGTTTACCATTAGATATTGATTTATCTATAGATCTTCCCGGATTTCAATGCCCTGAACGTGAGTATGCGCCGTTCTTCTTTGAAGCACGAGGTGTATTGTCAAGTTATACAACTTCTTTCCGTGGAACTGAAGCAGGGTCTATTGGATATGGACTTGAAGCAGCTACTGGTGTTAGATTCGGTGGACTTAACGAGTGGGGAGCAGGAATTGCGTATGGTTCGCCAATAGTATCCAAAAATTCGTTTACCGGTGTAGATATTAATGCACAACCTATTTTACTACACTTGCGGTATCAAATGTCTAAAAATGCAGTTAATATTCTTGGATTATGTATGAAACCATTTGCTTACGGTCAAGTAGGTGCAAGTATTGATGAAGTTTCGTTAAACCTATTTAAGTTAAACTTTGCTCCAAGCAATTGTAGTTCTTGTAATCAGTTAATTCAAGAGCTACAAGCAAGCGGGCAATTACCAGAAGTTGATTTTTCGCTTCCAATTACATATGGTATGGGAGTTGGCGTAGAAATTCCTATAATGGAAGCTTTAGATTTAGGTATTGACCTCGGTTGGCGGTCTTTATCCTACGGAGAACTTGTTCCACCATCAATTGTTGCTGGGTTTAACAATGTTCCCAGTATGAATAGATTGAATACATTTCGACTACGATTTGGACTTACTTTTTAATGTATTTACAAAATAAAACTATGAAAAATTTAACACATATACTTTCCCTTGTTTTAATACTCTTACTAACTTCTTGCGATTGTCCAGATTTTAACTCAGGTGCAAATGTAAACCCAAGTGTTCGAGAAGCTACAATAACTGAGTTTAATCCGTCTACTTTGCCAGATTCTACTCCAGTTCCATCCTATTCAATTGCAAATTTTAGATTTCCTACTTCAACTTCAAGTTCTGGTGATTTGCCCACTGATACAAGGGTTTCAAATGGTAGGTACTTTATCTTAGCAGAAGAAACATTTGCCTCAGGAACAAGAACGTATTCGGCAAAAAGAACTACTCAATCATTACCAAATGATTCATTATTTGGAGATATCCAAGTAGTCTCAGTAAACGTTCCTGCAATTCCCGGACAAGCAAGAACAGCAGTACTTCGTTTTTGGGGAGGATTAGCATCTATTGGGAAAAGTTTTAATTCTGCATCTGCTACAGATTATATAAGTTATCTTCGTTCTTTTTTGAATCCACAACCTCCAGATCCTTTAGCGCAGTGGCCTGTTAATTGGGAAGCTGATGCATCGGCAAATAAAACAGGTACTACAGTGAATGGTGTGAGTCAATCAATTGTAATTCCAGCTTTTACGGATTTTGTATTTGATGAAAATGGTTTAGATGTTACGGGTGCTGTGGCAATTCCTGCAAATTTATTTATTGACATAAAATTACAGTACCGAGATATAACTGTTGCAATTGGAGATGTATATTATTACACTGCACGTAATGGGTCTCATTTTGCAATCCTAATCGAAGATATTTCTTTCGGATCTTTAGCTCCAAATTTGAATAGAGTTACTATTAAATTTGCCGATTTACAAGGACCTACTTGTCAAACACCGTAATAATTTACAATCACCATAGTTTTATGAATATACTATCGACTTCCTTTTTAATCCTAAGCTTAGTTATTGCTTGTCTACTTTCAAGTTGCATCGAGCAAAAAAAAACAATGCTTCCACCCGGCAATGTTGAGGAAGTAAATTCCCCAAAAAATGAATTTGCCCCTGTGTTTCACCCATTAACAAAGGATTCCTTAATGTATATTACTTCAAACCAAAGAGGAAATGAAGTACTACATAAATATGTTAAAAAAGAGAATAAGTTTAACCCTTCCGAAGAAGCAACCACTCCTTTACTGCCAAGTTTGTACGATAAAATTTCTTCTAATGATGGGACAGTTGCATTCTTTTCAAATAAATTCGGCGATCCTATATCGAATAAACGAGGTTTTATTGCCTCAACATTTGATATGTATTCTCGCTTTCCAAATCAAGAAAAAATAAAATTCAATAAAGAATTATATCACATTGGGGGTACTGATTTGTATGAATTTTCAGAACTAAGTGGTACAATGTCAATTACGAATTATGGTATACCATTAAATTCAGAATTTTGGGATTCCCAACCAACAGTTGCTCAAAGTGGCGACACTGCCTTTGTTGTTTTCGCTTCCGACCGTCCTTCAAACGGAATCGGATTCTCTAATCCTTTTGAAAGAACAATAGAAAAAGATTCTATGATAATGAATTCGAAAGGAAATTCCGATCTATATTATGCCTTTGGGATCAATGGGACTTGGGTCGTTAAAAACTTTTCCGATGTACTTGGGAATATCACTGTCAATACTGATTCTAACGAATATTCTCCTTTCTTATATTGTGTTGAAAACAAGTTTTGTTCTTCAGCACAACCTGCAACCTTACTGTATTCTTCTAAAACATCAGGGGATTTTCAAATCCACGAAGCTGATATTGTCATTGATTTTTCTAGACAACAGGTTATCGTAGATAATGTAAATGTCTTAAGTACACCTATTAATTCAACTTCAGACGATTATTTTCCCTTTGTCCCATTACCTCATACAAATGAGATAAATAGTATTTATTTATCATCAGATAGATTTTCTCAAAAAGGTGGTCAATACGAAAGTAAGGGTGGATTTGATATATATAAATTTCAATATTCAAAGCCTTGTAGAGCTCCTCAAATTCAATATTCTGTAGTTTTTGTAGACGAAACAAATCCAATGGAAGCTCCTTTAGGACCTTTTGAGGTAACACTTAAAAATTCAATTGGCGAGATAATCCAATCAAACTCTACTAATCCATCAACTTTTACTTTAGAGTGTGGAACTAAATATTCTGTCTCTGCAAAGTCTTTGCACGATAAAATAGAATGCACACCGGGTGTTCGAACAATAAGCCATTATGCATCTAAAAAAATTGTTCACGGATACCCAATTGTTACTTCGAAAGAAATGCTTCGAACAATTGATACAGTTGAAGGAGCAAAAATAACTTATTCATTCGATTCTATTTTTACTATCTCAAAATTGGGAATCGCCGAAGGTGAGAAATTTAAAAGCAAGCCGGAATCAATTGTCTTTTCAATTGAGTTTGAAAAAGATTCAGTGATGGTTACTGAACTAAGAATAAAGAAAAACGAACATATTTTAGGCGGAAAACGAATTCAATTGAAACGAAAAGAGCTTGTTTATGATTCTATCCCAACTGTTGACACTATATATTTTCCAGTTTATAAAGAACCAATTTTATCGAAGCTTTCAATGAACAAAGGGTATTTTGAATTGTACCCAGCACACGATTCCACAATTATTGATACTATATATTTGTTGCCTCAATATTATAATTTTCCTCCCTGCAAATGGGAGTTTAGTCGTAACATCATCGATGAGTATCGAAAAAATGTTCCCTACTTTCAAACAGGATTTTGGGAAGTAAATACTTCTAAAAATTTTCAAGATCATAAAAAACTATTAGCTTCAAAAGAATTTAATGATGCATCATTTATTGAATTGCAAAATGAAAATAAGTACTTTGGAATTAAAGGTGTACCACCTGAGTTTAAAAGAAGCCGAACTATTAAACGAAACAGACGAATTCAAGAATACCAAGAATTTGCAAAAGCAGTTGACCGAAATCTTAACGATATGGTGGAAGAATTAGGGAATGGAATAATTCCACTCTTTTTAGATATCAAAGCCAGAACTCCTGGTGGTAGTAGTGAAAGATTGATAGTCCAAATTCAAGCATATTCAGATAAAAGGCCAATCGACAAAGGAACATATATTGGCGAACCTGTAAAATTTACAGAAGGTGAATATAACCCAACCGACAAAAGTTTTTCAATTTCTTCTGTAAATATAGAAAACAACGCATCATTAATTGGTGAAAACAATGAAGTATTGTCTCGATTACGAGTTTATTATGGTTACAAAGAAGTATTGTCTCGGTTGCTTGACAGTTCAAAATATAATTATTTAGCAGAATTGCATAAATCTGGAAAATTATTACTTCCAGATGATGTTTCAAACAAAGAAGAATTTGAAAAAAAACTTCTTAAAGCAGAAATTGTTATTATTGCTAAAGGAAAATACTACGATGAAAATGTAGTGTCAAAAGTTAAAGGGTATGTTGGAAAAGAAGGCGATTTTAAAGCATACGATGATGTTAGAAGAGTTGATTTGAGAGTCGATAGAATTGAAATAGTAGGCGGAAAAATCGTAAAACCAGATTGTTGTGTTGAAACTCCATTACCTTTAATAGATCCAAAAAATCCGCAGTTTACTCCAATTCGATAATAATTATATTTTGAGCATAGTTCAGATATGTAAACTTTTCTTGACACAAGTAAAAAGTAATTTTGGAAGAAATTAAGAGAAACTGAAAAAATACTTAAAAATTTTAGTCTCCCATTCAAACATACATTCCACATTTTTTACCGAATATTTGACTGTTTTATCAGAAAAGAGTTTGTTTTATTCAATTTATTTTCATAACTTAATCAATGAGTTAAACCAATATTATGTTTGATTCTACAGAAAACTGAAAATTATGGATTCACTAATTATACTCACAGGGTTAACTCTATGAAAAAATTTTTACTACTGATGCTTTTAACAGTGTTCAGTGTTCTTGGTTCAAAAAATCTAATTTCGCAAACCGGACCAGTAGATATCAAAAAGGTACCAACCTACCTTAACTCTTCAAATGCAGGAACCGAATTTTATGTTACGGTACCTCCAGCCTATGTAGAATCTTGGCAACCAAATGATGGTTGGTCTTTATATATTGCTTGTGGGACAAAAACGCAAGTTACAGTCGAAAACGAAGCAGCAGGAACAAAACGACAATTCCAAACAAAACCAAACGATTGTATTCGTGTAATTTTGAGTGGAAATGAAGTTCAAGCCTATGTAAATACAAATGGTAGTGCAACAGGTCACCCTGCTGAAACAGTATACCCTGGAGCAGGACTTAGAATCACCTCAAAAGCTCCTATAGTAGTCTATGTATGTGTTAAGATATCGTTTACATCTGATGCATATTTAGCAATTCCAACCTCTGGTTGGGGTAGAGAATATGTAGTTAATACCTACCAAGCTCACAATTGGACTATGCCTGGGAGAAACCTTGCATCAATGTGTACTATATTAGCAGCTTATGATAATACAAAAGTATTCTTTACACTCGTTGGTAATGGAATTACTCAAACAATGGGTGGAATGAAAATCGGTCAAACAAAACAATTCCAAATGAATAAAGGTGATGTTGTTGCAATTGCATCTTCAGTAATTGTTGGTTCAACACTTGCAGGATCAAGAGTTGTAGCATCAAAACCAATTGGAGTTGTTTCTGGTGTTCAGTGTGCCGATGTACCTTCAGACAGACCATGGTGTGATCATATCATTGAAATGGAGCTACCCGTCAATACTTGGGGAACAACATACCATATGACTAAGAACTTTAATCGTACAGCAGGTCCATTCTTTCAATTGTTTGCAAAAGAACCAAATACAAGTGTATTTGTAAATGGAGCAAATATCGCATTTTTAGGAACAAAGCCTCAAACCTCAGTAGCTGATTGGGGCGAGTATAATCAATATGGAACACAATGGTCTGGAACAAATGGAAACTTTGTTGTTAGTGCTGACAAACCTATATCTATGACAATGTTTAACCAAGGCCAATCATTGGATAACGTTGTAAATGATCCATATCAAATTGTATACTCACCTATGCAACAATATCAAAACCAAATTATCTTTTCAACTCCCGGAGTAGGAGATGGAGCTGGTTTCTCACAAAATTATTTGAATTTAGTATATTCATTAGATCAAAACAATGCAATGCCTGATCATCTTGAATGGGGTGATTTGGAAGGAACAGATATTCGTTGGACAAAATTCAAAGACAGATGGGGTTCAGGACCATCGCATATATATCCGGGCTTACAAGACGGTAAAAAATGGGCAGTAAAAAACATTTCATTGCCTGGCGATGGAGTATACCATGTAAGATGTAAAGAAAAATTTGCAGCTTACTCTTATGGAATGTCAAGTTTTGATTCGTATGGTTTCCCAACATCAGTAGCATTGTTTGACCTTTCAAGTCCAGATACAGTAAATCCGGATCCAAAATGGCAACAGTTATGTAACGGAGATATTGTAGGACCAAACGGTTCGGGACCTGCAATAGTAACAGATATGCCAGAGGATATTACAATACGTTCAAACTTAGCATTTATATGGAAAGATGAATTAAATTCAGACAATTATGAATTTACCTACAATGAATTCGTACCTGGTGAAGATAGATTTACAAATTGGTCAGGATATGTACCGGACAAAACAAAAGATGGTCGTTTAGTCTTAAACTTTGTAGACCGACGTGGAAATGATACAGTCATCCAAATTATATATACAGCAGATGGAACAGATTTAAGCCCACGTCTATTAGATTACGGATTTCTTAAATCAGGTGATAACAAAACAATGAGTTTCTACATAGTAAACACCACAGTTGTTGAAAAAACAGTAAACAGAGTAGAATTAAAAACTGGTGGACAAGGATTTACATTCGTAAACTTACAATTGCCAGTAACAGTACCGCCAACTGACAGTGTTAAAATTGATGTTATTTTCAATGCAACAGTCGATGGACAGTTCAAAGATTCCGTTGGAATTGATTTGTGTGGAGAAATGGTCTACTTCACAGAATTAAAAGCAGGAGTTGGAAACCCACAAATTTTAGCAGGTCTAACACCAGGCTTACCTTGTGATGCACAATTCAACCAAATAACAGTAACTGAACCTAATACAAGAAATGTACGAGTAAGTAACCCAGGAAACTATCCATTAACAATTACAGGTGCATCTGCACCAGTGAATGCAGAGTTTACAACAAACTTAGGAACAGGAGCCTTAGTATATCCAATAGTAATAGAGCCAACAGAGTTTGTAATCTTTACCGTTACATTCACTCCAACAACAACAACATCATATATTGACCAAATCGTATTCGAATCAGATGCAACAACGCCTGATCCAATTGCAACAATATGTGGTGAAGGAATACAAGCAAGTTTGTCAATAACTGGATTCAATTGGGAAGAACGTCGTATCGATCGTCCATCAGCACCGAAAGTATACACAGGAACAATTTTGTTAGAAAACAAAGGTAGCCAAGGCGTAATAGTATCAGAATTGTCAAGTGGGGATGCGAATTTTGTTATTAATCCAAACAATGTAGTAGCAATGCCAATAGCGGTTGGAGCAGGTGCAGAAACAACGGTACCAGTAGAATACAGACCCCAAACAACAGGACCACATACGCTAGATGTGACAGCAACATCTGATATTGGCGAGAGAACAGCAACCTTAGAAGGAATTGGAATAGTACCTGTAGTTACAATAACACCAATAATGAGTTTTGGAAATTCAGTAATCGCAGGTGACCCAACATCATTTACAAATCAAAATATCATTATTACAAATACAAACTATATGTATGATGATACTCTAACAATTACCGATTTAACACAAGTAGTTCCGGGAACAGTGCAAGAAATCATAATCAATCCAACAGATTGGAATGCAACAACCGAAGGATTCCGTTACGATAAAAACGACTTGTTAAATACTCCAATAGTGTTAGTTCCAGGAGAAACAAGAACATTCAATGTTCAATTCTACAGTGGAGCACCAGGAGCTAAAGTAGCAACGGTACGTACAGTATCTGATGCACTAGGGGAAGTAACCTCTCAATGGATAGGTCAAGTAACGCAAACATTGACATCTGATATAGCAGTAGTTGGTGGAACAGTAGGTCCAATCTGCATAAACAGTTCAGGAACAATACAAGCAACAATTACATCAAATGGTCAATCCCCATTAAATGTAACATCGGTAAATCTTGGTGCAAACCCTGGTGGAGCAACATTTACATTTGCAACACCAGCAAATCAAATATTTACATTGTTACCTGGAGAAAGCGTAACACTAGATATCGTATATTCACCAACAGCAATGGGTAATCATACAACAACGTTGGAAATAACAAGCGATGCAGTAAGTGGAAATGCAACAACAGTAAATATCAATGGAATAGCACAAAGTTTTGCAAGAAACTTCAGTGTAGTGAACCAAGCTGGAGCCGTGGACATAGGAAGCAGTATTGATGTGCCAATCAGAGCAGATGCTGGAGCCGATATCGCATTAGCAGATGTAAAAGAAGTGCAAGTAACGCTAAACTATCAAGATGCGAACCAAGCCAGAATTTTACACACAAATGTTGGTGATATAGTAATCAATGCAGCATTGGCAGCACAAGGTTGGACATTAACAAACAAAACAGTAGATGCAGTAAATGGAATGTTAAGTTTCACATTGCAATCAACTGGAGCGGCTAGTTTCAACAGTCCAGCTGGAGTTGAAATTGCAACAGTTAAGTTTTTAACAACACTTGACAGATCGATTCAAAAAGTAGACCTACGTTTAACAACTGCAGCAGTTGGAAACAGTTGTGCAACATTTACCTCAACAAATGGAGCAATAAACTTAAACCCAACGTGTGCATTATCGTTTCGTGGTGTAACAGGAAGCGGTGTTTCATTCGGTCTTATGAATGTAAGCCCTAATCCAGTTTC
>Ga0105049_10001345_pt1 | contig 28964 bp, 19 predicted proteins | sample MAT06_FD_78087 | JGI IMG/M metagenome (GOLD analysis project Ga0105049, IMG submission 78087) | Freshwater microbial communities from Lake Fryxell liftoff mats and glacier meltwater in Antarctica - MAT-06 | ecosystem: Environmental > Aquatic > Freshwater > Ice > Liftoff microbial mat | place... | reverse complement strand
GCATCAGACCAAAAGACTTTGCAAAAAGCAGACTCGGAACACAGGATTGATCAGGACACTATATATGCCGCCGAGATATTAAAACGCTTGGTTAAGGTTGAGTACCCGGCAATTGAAGTGGAAATTTGGATCCAAAAGGTGTCGGTGGCTGACCCAAACCGGCAATTGGATTGGTTTTTCAAGCAAATAAGAAAAGTTAGGGAAAACAATAATGAGGTCAATCTAATTGCTGTAGATGCCGGAGGTACTACCCAGCAAAAAACTGCAATGAAGCTGGCTATAGAATTTTTGATGCCTGCGAATACATACCTTGTGTATGGTGTCTTGCGACAAATGGATTTTTCAAGCAAACTCCAACTGCAACAGCCGGTACAGTATAGATCTATAATCACGTTAGAACAGATACGACAGCTTGTATGTGTAGATCAGTATGAAGCTGCTCTCGCAATGTTTGCTCAACTTTCTTATAAAGAGTCGGACAGGGCCTTAATTTCCGCATTGCTCGAACATGGTCGTTACCGTCGAAAGCGCCAACTAGTGAATGCAAGAATAGAATTGAATAGAGCGGTGCAAGCTGGCTTAGCAAAAAGCGGAGCAATTCAACTAGACTTTGACCGAGGCACAAGGTACAATAGTCTTTGGGCGCGGATTCTTTCCAAGGATGACTTCATTGTCCTTTCAGAACAGTTGTCAATTGCACTTCGTTGCCACGAATTGTCAGATCTTGACGGTTTTGTTTTAGGATTATCTCAATTCATTGAGTTGTATTCTTTGAGAGCTATAAAGCATAGGCTAGGGTATGATTTCTCAAGTTCAATTCGGAGAAATAAAGAAATTGATCGGTTCAATACTGAATTTAGGGAAGTAGCAACTTGGAATGGAAGTAAGTTGTACTTCGTTGCTTTGAACCATGTAGGATTGAAGTTAAACTCCGAAGTGCTCAAAGTTTTTTCTTCTTTGCATAGCTCGTACAACTGGAAACAGAAAGAAAGCGTTAAAGATAACAGAACAATTGATATTTTACGAAATAGATATGTTCATGAGGGAAGGCCTGTTACCGTCAAAGAACTGGAAAAGGTGAAAGACCTGGAATTGTCACTAAAATACTTAAAAAGTTTATTTAACATAAATGAAATTTCACCATATACTTACTTGTCTAGAATTATTCACGAAGCCCTTTAAGATGAATTGGTGTGAGGTCCCCCCCCCTCACCACACCACCCCCCACGTAAAATACCCACCTCGCCCATCCCCGGGAATTATCCCCGGCCCGGGATAGCCCACGGCCCGCCGCGTGAAGTAGGGCGTGTTCAGAAGGTTGCTCAGCCCGAACTCAACGCGGTACCGTCTCCAAGTGTACTCTACTGAAGCATCCAGCAGACCATAACTTGGTATACGGCCGGCAGTTGCCTGGGGAATGGCCTCCGCGTTGGTGGCATCGGTGTAGTGACCCGCTACGTAGTGGTATTGCACCACGCTGCGCAACTGCCGGTACTGTGCGGTAACCCCGGAGCGCAAGGTGAGGGGAGGTACCTCTTCCACTTGGTTGCCGTCTATGGCGGGTTCCTGGCTGCGGATGTAGCGGGCGTCGGTCACACTCAGGTTTACAAAGGTTAAAAGGCGAAAGGGCCGCACGGTTTCGGTAAAGGCTGCTACCCAGTCCACTTCGGTGAGCAACTCAAGGCCCACGGCCCGGCTGTCGGCTACATTGGTGCGAAAGCGGTAGGTGCGCAAGCTGACCGGGTCAGTGGTTAGGATTTGGCCGATGCGGTCGCGGTACATCAGCAGGAAGAGGCTTGCGTCTACGTGCAGCCATCGGCCGCGCTCGCCGCGAAAGCCCAGGTCGGCGCTGAAGCCGCGCTCGTCGCGCAGGGCGGAGTCTACTTGAAAGTTGGGGTTTGCGACCCGCAGGTCGTTGAAGGTGATGCCGCGGTAGTTCTGCGAGATGTTGGCGTAGAGTTCCAGCCCTCCCTTCGCCCGACCATTGACCTGATAGGAGGCGCCCAAGCCGGCCAGGATTATGTTGCGGCCGTTGTCCAGCGATTCGTTGTAGGTGGTGTCCAACAGCGGATTGCCGGCCAGGTCGGTGCTGAGCACGCGGTAGTAGCCGTCGGCTTGTGTGCGGATGCGCTCCACGCGCAGGCCGGGTGTGAGCACAAAACGATCACTAATCTGGAAGATGTTTTCCGCGAAGGCCGCGTAGTTGGCGCTTGGGAAATCGTAGTCCGAGCTTTCGAGTGCTTCCGGATTTTGGTAGGTAAAGTTGGGCAGCCAGCCGGCATCGCCCAGGCCCTGTTGGCGTTCGGTAAAACCGCGGTAAAGTCGGTACCCCACCAAAAGCGTATGGTCTCGCCTACCGAGCGAGTAGCGCTGCAGGTAGCGGCCTTCTTGTCCCGCATTTCGGTATTGGTCGCTGAGCAGATCGCGCTCCTGGTAAGGGTCGGCGCGGTTGATCGGCCCCAGGTCGCCGAGCGCCAGCCGCGAGCCGAGCAGCGCGAATTGCCTAAACTCAAGCCGCGCCTTCGGGCTGATGGTCCACTCGTAGCGCAGGCTGGCCACGTTCCAGTCTACGGCAAACCAGTTTCGGGATCGCACCGACAACTGCGGGTCAGCGGCAAAACCCGCGTCTGTCAGGCCACCCGGCTGCTGGGCCAGATACTCCATATGAGTCAGCGCAAGACTGAGCTGATGGGCTTCGGCGGGCTGCCATTGAAGCTGCGCATACGCAGTGTGCTGATCAAAACCGCTGTTCTGCCGCCAGCCATCCGTGCGCCGAAACTGGTAGAGGCCAATGCCGCTCCAGGCGCCTTTTTTGAACCCTATTTCCGTGTATTGGCCCAGGTAGCCAAAGCTTCCCAACGTTGAACGGCTTTGGCCGGTAACGCCGTTGTCTGTCGGCGGCCGACGCAACACAAAGTTCAACAACCCGCCGAATTGTGTCCCGTACTGGAGCGACGCTGCGCCGCGCACCACCTCAATACGCTCCAGGGCTTCTACCGGCGGCGTGTAATAACTCTCCGGGTAACCGAGCGCATCGGCCGCAATGTCGTAGCCGTCTTGCCGCGTGTTGAAATTGCTGGTTCGGTTTGGGCTTAAGCCGCGGCCGCCAATGCCCAGTTGCAGCCCCGCTCCGTCACTTTCCCACACGTTGAGCCCGGCCACTTGCGCATACACTTGACGAGCTGCATTGCCGCTTTTGTTGCCGGTCATATTGGCCAGGTCAATCACCTCCGTTTTCTTGCCGGCATAAATGGAGGTGCCCTCCACGCTGTTCATGCGGCGCAGGCCAAACGGGCTGTACTGCACCTCGATCAACAGGTCGTCGAGTTGTTCTTCAAGCAGGTCCAGGTGAAGGGCCATCGGGGCTAAGCCCGGCTCCAGTTGCAGCGGCAGGGTTCGCGTCCGGTAACCCCGGCAGAACACGGTCAGGGAGTAGGGGCCAGGGTTCGCGATTGAAAAAGCAAAGCGCCCTCCTGCATCCGTTCTGATCCAGGTTTGCGTGCTGGAGCCGGATGGCACCAGCACCAAATCCGTTTGCGGCAATTCGGTGGAATCGCTCCCGCCCGTTACGCGACCCGTGAACTCGAATGCAGGCACTGTCGCTGCCCGCTGCGCGCAAAGCCTTTGGCCCGAAAGCAAAAGGACCAGCGTAACAATAACATATAATATGTTGTGGATAACATTCATTTAGTTATGTTCGGATCAGTCAGCCATTCCGTACGCGGGCTGCGCGGGTCAATCCGGCTCAAATCAGTTTCGGGATTCACGTAGAGCCTGCTTCCCCGCCCGTTCAGGCTTACCCACACATCGGCGTACACAGCCGGATCCTTGAGGCCGCGTTCACGGTAAACCTGCGCAAGGTAGCGGGCAAACTGCAAAAGCATGTCCGGCTGGGTGGCCATCATCTTCTCTTGGTTGGGCGTCAGGTAATCCGCGGGCCGCACCACTTCATAGCGGGCTGAACCCGCTTCCTGCACCCGAAAGCTGGCGTAACCCGCCTTTTCCATCAGCATCACCCGCCAAGAAAAACGATAGCCGCTTTCGGTCCAGAACAGCGACCCCGGATACAAAAGGTAGCGGAAGGGCAGGGTCAGTTGTGCGGTGAACCACAGGGCCAGCGCGGCGAAAACCAGCGGGCGCAGGCGCGTGTTCCATTGGGATCTGTGTGCCGGTCCAGGACCGAATTTTTGGCCCAACTGCCCACCAAACCGGGTCCGGATCCACCCACCCAACCCAGGCCTGACCTGCACCAACACCGGCGCCCGCAGCGGCAGCACCCTGCCCAGCACATCGCCCAGCACATCGCTCAGCACGCGCTGCCAGCGCTCGTGCCAGGCGGCAGGAAAAAAAATCAGGGCTGCGGCCAGCATGATCCACGGAAACATGCCGATGGGAAAAAGCCAGGCCGTGAGCCCGTGAAAGACGATGGCCGCGGCATAAGCCCAAGGCCGCGTGATTCGCAGGTTCAGCCAAAGCGGCAAGGTCAGGTCATAGAACATGCCCACCCAGGAAAAAACCCAGGCCGTAGCTGGTATGGCCAACAGCGGGCCTATGACTGGCAAATGCGTCTGCGCCGGCAGCCAGATGCGCAACGGCAAGGCGTGCAACAGCCAATCGGCATTGATTTTGGCCAGGCCGGCAAAGAAGTACACCAGCCCGATTTGCAGCGGCAGTATGCCCGTGACCCAGCGCGGAGCACGGGAGCGCCTGATCCAGGGCTTGCGAAACGCATCCAGACTGAACCGCCGATGCGCCGGGAGAAAAATCAGCAAAAAGGCGATAAGGCTGACGAAATAGTAGTGGTTCAGGTAGTTGGTCTTGTCCAACAATTCCACGTAGGTGAACGCCGCAAAGAACACCACCGCCGACACCCGGTAGAAGCAGCCCAACGCCACGCCCAGCGCACCGAGGCCCATCAACACAAACAGGGCATACATGCCCGCCGCACCGGGCACCAGCACCCATTCGAACCCCGGGTACTTAAAGAAAAAGGTCGGTTCCAGGTAGAGTTCCTGAATCCAACCTTTTGCGGCAAAGCGAACCACACTGGCCAGCATCAACAATCCGAACAACACCCGAAAACTCGCCAGCGGTGCCAGCGATTGCCGGGCGTTCAACCCGTTGCGAAGCCGAACCATCCAGGGCAGCGACGGCAGCCCGGTGCTTGCCGGAAAACCAACTCCCGCTACTGCGCGCACCGAATGCGGCAAATCATCAATCGCCATCGTTGTCCTGGTAGGTGATCAGGATGCCCAGCGATGAAGGCAGGTCAACTTTGATGAGCACCAGCAGGCGTTGCAGGGTAGTGTAGGCGTTTTGAACAGCCCCGGTTTCGGCCACAACAGCCTCGTTCAGACTCAGGGTCACGCCGTCGCGGAGCGAGGATTGCGCGTCAGCCAAGGCAGCGCGGATCTCATCAGACAGCGGTTGTCCGTTGTACTGCCCATTCACTGCATCCAGGTAGTCGTCTAAACCTGGGTCTGCGGCATCTGCGCCGCCGAGCAGCCAGTTTTCATAAGCCACCAAACCGGCCACGGCCAACGCCCGCGATTCGCCCGAATACAGGGCCTCTGCACGCTCCGGCTGGACAATGCCCAGGCTGCGTACTCCCAGGGGAATGCCCACTTTGCCGTCGCGCAAGTCGCGCTCGTAATAGCGGTTGATGGCGTTGACCAGCTTGCCCAGCGAGCTGCCCACGTCCACACCATCGGCTTCGGGAAACGCGGCTGCATAGCCGTTTTCCCAGTCTGTCTGCACGCCAGAGGAAAGCATGACCAAACGCTGCACTAAGGCTTGCGTGTACGCTCGCCGCTCAGCGGCATCGCTCGCGCTGCTGAATGCGGCAACCGTAGCCGCCGGGCTGCGGCTGAACAATAAGAAATCCAATGCCGGGAATCCCTGAACGTCCAGGTTATCCGCCTGGTCCAGGTTCCAGGTTCCTTCCTGCATAAGAAAATATATGCTGGTGCTGTCCGTCGGAAACGTGTTCGCGAACCCGAGCAAGCCCCGGTCCAATGCCGGGCCAAAGTCAAGCGGCGCTACCGCTTGCCAGTCGGTCCAGGCCTGCACCAAACGCTGGCGCAGCAGGTCCAACCCTTCGGTGGTTGGCGCATCGGCAAAGCTGTCCCAGGCACCTTCCAGGTCGCTGCAGGCAGCCCCAAATTCCTGGTATTCCGGCAGAATCAGGTTCTGGGCGTAGTGCTCCAACAGCGCCTTGCGGTCGTAGTTGACGGCAGAAGGCCCTTCGCCCTCGCAAGAGGCAAGCAACAACAGAACAACAACAGGCAACAAAGCGGAAAGGCTCTTGAACTGTGTGAGTCGCATGAGTCGCACGCGCCCCAAAGGAGAAAAAGGAAACACGTTCACAGGCTTTCTTCGATGGCTTCGAATCCGTAAATACCGCTGATCAGGCTTCGAGCGTCGCGAAGATCCTGCAAAGCTACCTGGTAAAAATTGTCGCCCAAAAGGGCTTCAAATTCGGCCAGTTGCTCCAGGCTGATCCGGCGGTTTGGGTTGTATTTCAAGCTGCGGGCAAAAGCCAGCGCTTCAGACAAAACGTGGTTGCGGGAAGCATCATCCCCGATTTCCACAATCGCTTCGTTGAGGTAGTGCACCACTGTGCCGGCACAAACGTCCTCCCAGGTTTCGGAGATGATCTGAATCTGTTCGTCGCGCAAAACATAGTCTTTGTCACTGAGGGCCGCGCGGCCGGTGCGGAAAGCCAGCGCCAGGGTTTCATTGCTGCCCAACAGGGCATCGCGGCCGTTGGCATAGCGCGCCCAAAAGCGCAACAACGCAATATCGTAGGGCGAACCAAAATCAACCGGCATGGCGGTGTAGCCAAACGCTTCGTCAAAGTAGTGCTCCATGACGGTGCCCGTGCCCGGTGTCACCGTTTCGTTGTCCGCACTCATGCGCTCATCACTTAAGTAAACAGCCATGGCCTGGTAATAGAAAACGGCACCCATGAGCCCCTTTTCAATCATTTGAACCGGTTCAAAACCGTTGGCATCAAACACCCATGCCGAGCTCCCGGAGGTGCCAATGCCCGCCTGCCCATCAGAGGCTGTCAATCCGCTCGCGCTGGCGGTGGCCATAGCGTCCATCCAATCTTCAAAGTAGCTGACGTCCAGTTCAAAGCATTTGTCGCGCAATTGTTTACCGGAACCGTCCAGGGCGGCATCGCCAAAGGGATTGCCCGAATTGGCAAACATGGCTTTGAGCAAATCTGCTTCAACCGCCGCGCCGCCGTTGGCCGTTTTCATGTAATTGGTCAGTTGTGTGAGCATGTCCAACCGGGTGGTCTGGCCGGAATAGTCCACATTTTCAAAGGAGTAGGTGGCCGGAACCAGCAGGTCTGGAGTCTCCGTTTTCTCGCAGGAAGCCAAAAAGGCCAAACCTGCAGTCCAAAGCAACAAGGAGGGGAAAAGTTGGCGGGTCATGTTTTGGAAGGCTTAGTGGAAAACTTTGCCAAAAGCTTCCAAGAGCTTATTTAGACCAAGTTTAATTAAGAGCAAAATTATCCGCATCACCACAATACCACAATACCCGCAGCGGGGCAAAATAATACCTTAAAATAGGTAGTTCGAAGGGCGTAAGTGGCTTTGCGCAACCGTGTGGCGGGCGCAGAACAATTGTTCAATGCGAAATGCAGGACGAGATAGCCGGCGGCAGGAATATAAAGAAAATATATTAAATAAAGCCATTTTAAGTCGCCCCCTCGTTATGGTTGAATGGCTAGCAACACGGCGGAATGCCCGGCTACCGTTAAGGCGTACAAGCCCGGTGGCAGGTCGGGGCAGAGCAGGGTCGATGCCAAAGGGCGAGGTATAGCTTGCAAGAACCCCGGCTCAGCACGCTGGTCGTCGTCCTTCTCTAAACCCCAAATGGATGACCCCTGCCAGGTCTGAAGCACCCGCCCATTTAGGTCGGATAGGGTGAGCGGCGCGTTTTGCACTGCGCCTTGCGGCGCGTTTTGCACTGCGCCTTGCGGCGCGTTTTGCACTACGCCTTGCGGCGCGCCCTGGCTTGCACCAGCAACCCCGTTCCATCCCAAACGAAAGCAACCTGAAGACGGATTCGGCCATACCATTATGTTTGTTATGGCAGGGCCAGGACCTGCGCCGAGACCAGGACCAAAGCCTTGGTCAGGCCCCGTCTCAAGCCCAACGGCTGCACCAACACCGCGAAAATGCATCAGTCCACCAGCGAAATTCCCCTGCACCAGGTCGGGCAGACCATCGCCGTTGAAGTCGGCCAGGGCGGGGGTGCTGCGCTCGCCATCTGCCTGGCCGGTAAAGGCGGTGTCCCAAGGCAGGAAAGGCTCCGGGGTGAACGCATCCACGTTGCGGTAGGCAATGACCCTTCCCTTGAGCGAGCCGACGAACATATCATGGCCGCCGTCCGGTCGCGGATAAAAACCGGGGGCGCTGAAGCCAATGCTCAGCAGGCTGGCTCCGCTGACGTTGACCTGGCCCCAAAAATCGCTGACCAACGAAAATGCAGGCGTCAGCGCCGAGCCGCTGTTGCGGTAGTAATTGAGGTTGCCATTGCGCTCGCCGATGACCAGATCCACCAGGCCGTCTGCATCCAAATCGGCTAAAGCGGGCATGGCAAAAGAGCCGACGTCTATGCCCTGGTAAAAGTTATCCCCGTAGATAAAAAAAGCCGGGCTTCCCGCCGCCGCCGTGTTCTCGAAATGGCGAAGTTGGCCCTCGTCATCGCCCAAAAGCATGTCAAAATCACCGTCGCCGTCCAGGTCCGCGAAAGTAGGGCAGGCAAAGGTCCAGTCGCCGGGCAAGGTGCTCAGATTAGCGTAATCCAGGTCCGCGACGCGAAACACAACTGGATCACCCCCAAGGTTTTCAAGCAGCGCAAGGCGGGTCCTGCGCTCCCCGGACGGGCCGCTGTACCCGGCATTGCCCACCACCAGATCCAGGTCCCCGTCGCCATCGGCATCCAGAACGGCAGGGCAGGAGCCTTCGCCAAAGTCGAGCATGTCGCGTTGCAAGAAGGCGTTTTCGGCCAGGACGTAGGCGGGAATTCCGCTGCTGGCCGTGTCCAGGTACAGCAGCAGGTTTTGGAAATTGCCCGAAAAGCCGCGGTCTTGCGGCGACACCGCGAGGTCAGTTCTGCCGTCGCCATTGGCGTCCAGGGCGAAAGCGGCCGGGAACAATGGCGCGGCAACGGGCACATCGCCGGACGGCCAGTTTGGCTCGTGCAGTGCCATAAAGGCATTGGTGTTGTCGCCGCCATTGTAGAGTGCACCGAGCCGGGTTCCCCCGTTGTCTCCCAGCAACAGGTCTAGCACCCCGTCGTTGTCCAGATCGGCCAGACAGAGCGTAGAGCCTACGTGCACCGGCGGCCGGGCCGGCGCGCTCGGTCTTTCGTGCGGAGCCCCGGAGAGGCAACTGTCCAGCAAAATGCCGTCGTTAGACGGGTTTTCGCGGAAACGGCCCCAGCAATCCGAAGCCAGCTCAAAAACCAGGCTGTCTCGGTGGCCAAAGCGTTCGAACGATTGGTTGGCGTGAAGTTCAACAGAGGCCCCGGATGCGTCTACCATCAGGATATCCCAATCACCGTCGCCGTCCAGGTCAGCCAGACCGGGGACGTCGCCGCCGGTCATTCGGAGGTCTTGCTCCACGCCGCTGCGCTCCGTGCGCAATGCGAGGCCGTCGCGGTAAGGAGTGAACGCCCATTCCCCCGTTTCCTGCCATTGATTTTGCCAGGCCGAAAGGGCAGTGCCGGTGTAGGTCAGGATATCGGGATCGCCATCACCGTCGTAATCAAAGAGCAGACCCAACACCGACGCAGGCGGCATGCCCGCAACCCATTCCGGTGCGTAGCGAAAATGCAGCGCAGCGCCATCCATCTGGCCAAGGAAGGGCAGCCAGCGGTTGCCGGCTTTTTCAAAGACCATGAGGTCGGGCAAGGCATCGGCGTTCAAATCAATTGTAGAGAACTGGGCGTTGTTCAGGCCCCCGGCCCAGGGGTTCAAAAAAGAAAGTCCGGTGGTGTCAAGCACCACCGGACTTTGATCGCGAATCATTGCGTATTGTGCTTGCACGGCGTGCCCCCCGAAAAAGCCGAAGAGTCCCAGCAGCAGCATTGTTGCCCCTATGGGCAGGGGATAGCACCGAAACGCCATTAATCCGCCAGCAGCCATTTGCGAATGGCCTGGCTGCCGTTGGCCTGGAGCACGACGGTGTACATTCCGGCGGGATGATTGGTGGGATTCAACACGGCATTGTGCTGTCCAGCCGGGAGCATGCCTTGCAGCGGAACACTGACCAGGCGGCCCAAGGCGTCGAACACCTGAACCGAAACATCCGCGCTCTCGGGCAATTGGAAACTGAGTTCAGCCTGACCACGGGAAGGATTCGGGAAAAGGCTGATCTGCTGCAAAGGTTCAGGCGCAGTTTCACCGATGGCCGAAATTTCCGGCAGCGGTTCGTTGGTGTACTGGATGAAAAACAACATCATTTCATCCGTGGTTCGGTCCCCCCAAAGGATAGTGCTCCCGGTGTTGTTAATGTACTTGGCCGTGTGGCGTAAACCACCCAAAAGCCCCATGTTGACAGGGTAGAGGTCCTCAAAAATGCGCACCGGTGGGTGTTCCCAGTCGTAAAAACCCTGGTTGAAGGTGTAATCGATGTCAAAGAAACCTTCGAAGATCTGTTCGCCAGTGGCTCGGTTGTAAATGTCGTAGTCTACGCCGCGCGAGTGGGTATGGCTGCTCAAGTACCACAAATGCCAGGTGGGCGCATCCGGGATAGGAAAGACCAGATCGTCTGTGAACGTGTACTCTGCGCCGTCACCGGGAACGATAAGCGATTGCCCAACAAAGCCGGTACCGGAAATCGCTTCCAGAATGTCAATGGGAATAATTTGGCTGAACATTTCTACCGTTGGCTGGCTGGCATCGCGAGGGCGTGTGTATATATTCACGTATACGTCGCAAGGAAGTACCGAGTCCATATTGGCGTTGTACAAGTGAAAGTTCATGTCCAGGATCTCGCTATCCTGCCAGAAGTAGGCGGCCCCTTCCGGAAGCGCGATGTCGTAGGCATCCTGCCAGGCGGCCACAATGCTGACGTCCGCATCGGGCGCTGCGCCTGGCTCCAGAATTTCGCGCAAGCCAAAGCGATAAGCCGAAGCGGCTCCCGCACTGGGGTATCGGTAGAGGATGAAGTGGTGGCTGATTTCGTTGAAAAATAGTTCGGTCCGGGTTACTTCTACCTGGCCGTCAAACGATACTGGCCGCTTGTAGAAGTACTCCACTTCCTGGCCAGGCGCCAGGAAGAATGGGCCGAGGCGAATTTGCGTACCCTCACCGGCTGCGGGGGCGGGGGGAGGAGTTACGCCTTCCAAACCGAGGCCCGCGACGTAAAAGTCAGCCAACACATCCGGGTTAACCACCTGTGTAGTTGCCGGCGCACCGTAGAGAATCCACTGGCGCAAGAGTTCAATTTCCTCTGATTCCAAATCGTCACTGGTGGGCATTTGTCCTCCCTCGCCAGCGACTAATCCGTAATCGTCATCCCAGGAGTCACGCCCCACTTTGTGGAGCAGAAAGGAATTTTCTGGAAAGCCCGGATCAACGCGTTTGTATCCTTTAGCCACAGCCGCAGGATTGGTAGGGTTGACGTTAACCAACGCATTGTAAATGTCGGTGGTGCTGCCCGTCAGGTTCATGCCTGCGGCAGGAGAAGTGGCGTCGTGGCAACTGGAAAACGCGCAATTGGTGCTGAACAAAACCTGAATTTCCTCAAGCGTAGACTGGCTTTGCGCCTGATTCACGCAAAACAATCCCGCCGCAGCCATAAAAAACCGCAGGGGAGGAAAGGAGAAATGCCTCATGGGAAAAGGAATGGGGAATAAAGTTTGGTTCAAGATACAGCAATCTTGGATACGATGGTACGGGCAAAAGGACCAAACGTTTCAATTTAAGGTTTGTGGCACTCTCAACCTTCACAGCGGCTGCCGCGCTGGATCGAAGCGTTTTTCGACCCGATACGGGAAAACGGTCAGGATATCGCCATTTCGAATGCGGGACTGCATGTCTTTCCAGTAATCGGCCTCAAACAAATCGCCGTGCAGGCGAAAAAACAACGCCCGAATGTCTGCGCGGCCTATGAGAAAGCGGGTAAATTCCTCTGGAAAAATATCGTTGGGTCCCACCGAATACCAGGCCTCGGCTGCAAGTTCATCTTCTTCATTTCGCGCTTCCGGAATGCGGCGGAAGTGGCAGTCCGTCAAAAACGTGATTTCATCGTAGTCGTAAAACACCACGCGCTGGTGGCGAGTGACACCAAAGTTTTTCAAAAGCATATCGCCTGGAAATATATTAGCTGATGCTAACTGTCGAATGGCATTTCCGTATTCATCAACGGCGTGTTCTGCTTCGGGTCCATTGGCGCTTTCCAGGTAGAGGTTGAGCGGAACCATACGGCGCTCCGTGTACAAGTGTCGGATCAGCACTTCCTGGTCGGTAATCTGCACAATGGAAGCGCAATCGCGGAGCAATTCTTCCAACAGCGAATCCGAAAATCGGGCGCGCGGAAAGCGAAAGTCCACGAATTCGTGGGTGTCGGCCATGCGCCCCACGCGGTCGTGTTGTGACACCAGCCGGTACTTGGCTTTGACTTCGTCGCGGGTAATGTTTTTGGGCGGTTCAAAGCGGTCTTTGATCAGCTTGAACACGAAATTGAAACTGGGCAGAGTGAACACCGTCATCACCATGCCCCGAATGCCCGGCGCGGTGACAAAAGCGTCGCTGGTTTGCTCCAGGTGCCGAGCAAAGTCTCGGTACCACTCGGTTTTGCCGTGTTTGTTAAACCCGATGGAGTTGTACAGTTCGCCGGTGTTTTTCTGCGGAATGATCGATTTTAGAAAGCGAACCAGCTCGGAGGGAATAGCCGTTTCCACCAGAAAATAGGAGCGCGTAAAACTGAAAATGACCGATACATCATCCGGGTCGTCAATGAACGCATCCACGAAAAGCCCTTTAGGACTGTGCATGATGGGCAGCACAAAAGGGTAGTAGGTTCCGCCCAGCACCGCCCGCCCTACCACGTAAGCGCCTTTGTTGCGGTAAAACACGGAGCGCAACACTTCAACGCGCGATTCGCGATCCAGCACTTGGCCCGGCAGCAGACGCTGCGTGAGCGCCGCTGCAATTTGCGCTACATCGCGGTCTAAATCGTCCCAGGGCGCGGCCAATTCGGCATCGCGCAAAATGCGGCGAATAATTTGCTCAGCGGGCCGCACCGCCCAGTAGCGGCGGAAAATGGGCCGCTCGCTCTGCACCTGGGGTGGCTGGGTTTCCACAAACAGCACATCAAACGAGTGCTTCTGCAACGGCACTTTTCGGTAAACAGAATTAAAGTAGGTCTGTGCCAGTTCGTGTGCGGGCTTGTCGGCAATGCGAATGGCATAGGTCTCGCGGATGGAGCGCCATAACTCTTCCTCTGCTACGCGATCCGCCAGCTTTTGCGCCACCCAAGCAGAAACCTTGCGCACACTGTCTTTGTAGAGCGTGAGGCGGTACTTGGTATCGCCCTGAATGGCGTGAAAATCAGCTTGGCCAAAATTGGCACGCGCCATTCCGGTTACTTCCCGGAATCGCTGAATAAAGCCGTCGAAACCGGCTTCCAGAATGCGCGCGCAGTCTTGAATCAAAGGGTGTCGGTGCGTTGGTGAGGGAACGCAGACCGTTTAGCAATAATAGGCCAAAGTGCCGTGATTGGTCACGCTCTCCCTTCGCCCGAAATTACCAACCGCTGGCGCAGAGGTAGCCTTCTGTACTGCGGGCACTGAGCCAGGGAATTTCCTCCTGCGGTAAATGCCCAACGCCAGGATACACCAGCAGTTCGGAGCCGGCTATGGCCTGTTCAAAGCGCTCGCCGTGTTTTGCTGGGATCCAGCGGTCCTCGCCGCCCCATAAAATCAGCGTGGGAATGGCCAATTGGCTAAGTTCGGGGATGCGTTTGGACGAAGGGGTGTTGACGCGGTCTACAAAGGCCTGGCGGTTGCCTTGGCGCAACATGCTTTGGAAGTAAAGGTCTACGAGGCTGTCCGTTACCAGATCGGGCTCGGCGTACACTTCCAACAGCGATTTTCGGAACAGCGATTTGGGCGTGACCCGTGTCATGAGCTGCTTGACCAGCGGGGTTTTGGCCATCTTGAAGCCCAGGCTCGGCTGACCGTTCAGCGGAAAGCCCGACGCGTCGATCAACACCAGCCGGCGCACACGATCCGGGCGGTCCAGGGCGTAGTGCCAGGCAATAGCGCCTCCAAGCGAATTGCCGGCAACAGCGCAGGAATCCACGCCCAGGGCGTCGAGGAAAGCGTCCAAAAATGTGCTGTACGCGGCCATGCTGTAGTCGCGGTCGGGCGAAGGGCCACTGAGCCCGAACGCCGGCAAGTCGGGGCGAATGACGCGGTAGCGCTTTTGAAGCGTATCGGTCCAGCCTTGCCAGGTGTGCAAATTGGAGCCCGTGCCGTGCAAAAGAAGCAAGACAGCCCCTTGACCTTCGTCGCGGTAATGGATGTTCTGCCCGTTGACCTGGATGTATTTAGACGGATCGCCGCCCAGCGATTCCTTGAGCTTTTGCACCGGAATTTCCGGGTGCCAGAAGTACACGGTGAGCGCCAGGGGCAGCGCTAAAACTATCAACATAACAATCCATATTCTTCGTCTAATTCTTCGGCTAATCATACTAATTGTTAGGCTGTTGATTGAGGTTTTGGTTAAACTCTTAGGCTTTCGGTAAGAACAAACGGTGACTCAGGCTGGACTGCCTGGTATCTTCCAAACCGGAGCACCAACCTGATCAACGGGAAACAAATGCGGATAATGTTCGCGCAAAGCGGCTTCAAATTCGTCGACCGGCCATTCAGCATAAGTTCCCCTATCCATAACATAAGTCATGAATAGTTCGCCGCCAGGCTCGTAGGGCTGGAACAGCGAATCGTGAATGCCATCAAACTCCAGGGGTACAACACCGATTTTTTCGCACAGTTCACGGTTGAATGCCGGGGTGGCTTTTACCCAACGGCCCTCCAGAAAAAGCTCGGTATAGCCGTGAAAGACCATGCGGTCCGTGCCCAGCCACTGAGCCAGTTTTTCGGTGCCGATGTGGTTCACTACGTCGCCGAATCCCAACCGAGCCGGGATGCCCAGCGCACGCGCCGCAGCACCCAAAAGGTTCGCTTTTTCAATACAATAACCTTTGTTACGGTGCATAAATGCGCTGGCCCGCATGTGGTTGCGATCCAGGTTCACGCAATAGGGATCGTAGCGGTAGCCATCGCGAATGGCGTAGTAGAGCGACACGGCAGCCTCCCGCTCGCTGGCGGCGTTGCGCGCATGCGCTTCGGCCAACGCCACGATGTCCGGGTTTAGGCTGTCCATGATCGGACCAGGCACCAGAAAGGGCCGGAAGTCGGTGGTTAAAGGAGCATTCGGGTCCATAGAAAAACAATCCAGATGCTGATGCCCAATTTGAGCAGAGTACCCGCCACAAATCCGGCGAGCGAACCGATGCCGGATCGAATCGCTAAAGTAAAGGTTTGGCCGCTGGCTATTTCAAAGCTGAAGGCTCCCAAAAAGGGACCGATCAGGATGCCCAGGGGGCCCATAAAAAGCAGCCCGATCAACAATCCGATAAAAGCTCCCCACGTACCCGCTTTGCTGCCACCAGTCAATTTGGTGCCCCAGATGGCCAGGAGGTTATCCATAAAGGTAGAAGCCACGGCAATAACCAGCCACAACAAAAGAAACCCTGTCCAACCGAAATCGGGAACCTCGACGCCCGGATGCCAGCGAAGGAGCAGCAAGGCGCCCCAGGCTATGGGAGGGCCGGGGAGGGGGGGCAAAATGCTGAAAACCAGCCCTGTGAGCAGCAACAAAATAGCTCCGGCAATCAAGGCAATCTCCATGCTGACAAAGCTAGGGCTTGCTATGCAAAAGGGCCCCCGGATTGGGAGCCCTTTTGGTGGAATCAATGGGTTGAAAGTTTCGCTTTTCTTAGCGAACAATTTGCAACATCTCGCGATGTTCGGTGGCACCGGCAACTGCGTGGAAGAAGTACTGGCCGTTGTCCAGATTGCTCAGATCCAGTTGCAGCACGTTGGTGCCAGCGACTACGTCGGCATTTTGCTCAAACACTACGCGGCCCGTCAGGTCATAGACGCTCAGCATAACCTGGCCGTCCATGTCGCTTTGGTAGCGAACGCTGGCCACAGAAGCAGCCGGGTTCGGGAACAGGCTAACCTGCCCTTCGACCATAGCTAAGCGCGCACCAGGCGCAGCTGGGGTAGTAAAGTTGGCCGGTGGACCGAAAGGAGAAATGTCCAGCGGAGTAATGCTGCAGGCACAACGAGCGCGGAGGTCGTACGTTGTCGCCGCATCGAGATTGCTCAGCATGTTTATCTGGAAATCTCCGGGTGCGCGGCGAGCTTTTTTCCAGTTGGTATCGCCAACAGCGCGAACCTGGTACTCGCATTGCAACCATGCTGGATTCGGCGTACCTAAGGAAATGGTCAGCAAAAAGCTGCCGAGATCCTGTGAAGTGGTCACGGACGCTGGGGGAGGGCAGGTTTGTGCGTGAAGACCCTGGCTGGCAAAAATGCTGAAGATCAGCATCAGGGGCAGTAAATAGATTTTTTTCATAACAGTAAAAGTGTAGTTAAATGATGGAGGTAAGGGTGTGGTTAATTTGATTCCTGAATTCCGTAGAAACCATCTTGGCAATGCTTTCAACCCTCAATGTAGGGCAATAAAGCCGCACGCCGCAGCCTTTGTTGAAAAAAATTGCTGGTCTATTCGTTGACCAACTCACCCCTAAATTTACCTAAATCTGTAAGGCAAGGGTTATCAGGGAGCATACACATGCACCGGAACAGCGATCGGTGTTCCATTGAATTCGCCAACTACGTACACAATACCTGATATGCCATTCGGTAGGGCAAAGGAACCGTAGGTCTCCGTCCCGGCAGGGAGCTGTATCGCTGGCGCAATGCTGCGCCCCAGCAGGTCCATTACGCGGACCATTCCCCCGGAAATTGGGCAATTGGAGCAGGACCAAGTCAACCCTGATCCATTCTGCCAGGCTTTTAAAGTAGGTTGGGTTGAAAGGGCCGGGGCTTCCTCCCGCAACGTTAAGGTCGTGAACCCCGAAAGCGGTGACCAAATCGTGATAGCATCGGTGCCTGTGCAAAGCGCCCGAACCTGCCATTCGTAGGAACTGCCCGGGCTAAGTCCGGTGATGTTGACGCTTGTACTTGTGGTGGAGCGCTTGCGAAAGGAGGTACCCCCAACCGGGCGCCCCTGGACCTGATAAATTTGAGTGTTGGGTAAAAAGTTCCAGGAAACTACGGCACTGGTGGTAGAAGGAACGGTGGTTAATCCCGTTGGTGGACTGACAGGACCGCAGGGAGGAGTAGAACTGACGACGGTAATGGTCCCGACCATGCCCAGCCCGCTGTGAATGGTGCACACATAAGGATACGACCCCACTGAAGTGGGAATGAAATCGTAAACGGTCAACGAAGCATTCAGGGTAAACGTTGGCCAGGCGCCGGTAGAGGATTCCGTAGGGTGCGTTCCGGCTATTCGCACAAAACGAACCGTGTCCCCAAGGTCAACCGCTAACGTTGCAGGGGCATAGAAAAAGTTTCGCGCTTCCACCACAAAAACAGTGGCCTGGGCTGGAAAAAATGGCAGGAGAAACAGTGCAGTAAGGAGGTAAATCGGGTTTTTCATAAGGGCTGATTGGGCGAGTTGAAGAAGGAAACTTTGTATGCAGAAGCTATCGGGCAGGCTAAAGGTCTCTTTAGCACCGAAAAGTAAGCTTTTATCTACACGTGATGAAATGACTTGCAAAATGCTCCTTAACTTCAAGCGTTGTTTTCACCCATAATCTTTATTGCAACATGAGATGCATTACGCTGTCCAGACTGGTTTTTTCTACCCTGACCATCCTATTGTTGGGCTTAGCTGGTTCTTCTTTTGCGCAGACCTCCATCATTGGCCCAAACCAATATGCTTTTCAGTACCAACCAGGGGGATCCCCAACGTTGTTGGGGCTCTTCTTTAACTCTACAGACACCCGCTTTGAGTTCCGGGATTTGGCCGCCGCAGCAGAGTTGTCCATCAACCCCATTGGCCAGATTTCCAATTTCCGGGGTAAACTGGGCGTCGGTGCTCCTAATCCGGCTTCGTCTTTTCAGGTTATCGGCAATGCCCGCATAGGCACTGCGGCAAACTACGCCGAAGTAGATGCCAGTGGAAACTTGCGCTTCTTCGGCACTTCCCGCTACATCGTGCCCGGCAATACCTATGCTTTCCAGGCATTAAGCAGCAGCATCGGGCTCTTTTTTAACCAAAGTCTGAATCGCTTTGAATTCCTCAACAGCAGCGGAACCCCGGCATGGACCCTGGGCGCAACCGGTACAGGGGTAGGCGACATGACGGTAACCGGAGAAATAAGGGCTGGAGGAACCTCCGGCCAGGCCAGAATTAATGCCGCAACTACGGCCACATCCCAACAGGCCGCAGTCCGCGGTAGGGGCATTAACGACTTCACAGGAGGCTACCTTGGCGTTCTGGGCAGCACTGCTTTTGACGGCTCTGCGTTGAGCATTGGCAACAATGAAATTGGCGCGCTGGGTATTTCCACCGGCAGCACCTCGTCTGTTAACGACAATTACGGGCTATATGGTTACTCAGACAATGTCGCTGTGCGAGGCTTACACACCGGCGGCAACTTTGCCGATTTGGGCCGGTCCGATTTCGGACTTTTTGTATCCGGCCCCAGCCGTCTTGCAGGCGCTCTCACCGCTGATGCCGTAAGCGCGGCGTCCATGACAGTCAACAACGGGCTGGACCCTGCACCTGGGCTGGACGGACCCTTGCTGGTGGGCGTTCCCGGCGGTTTTCGGATGTCAGTTTTTGAAAGTGCCATCCAAACCGCTAATGCCGGCGGCCCTGCCGCGCTGGAGATTAACCCTTACGGCGGCAACGTGAATATCGGGCAGGGGGGGGGATCGGTCAACATTGCCACCCTGGGAAGTGGAAACGTAGCTATTGCTACGGGGGGGGGCGATATCAACCTCGGCAGCGTGCTTTACACCGATTTTAGCATCAATCGGGTCGGGGTGCGCGACATCACGCCAGAATACACCCTAACCGTGCGCCACCCAACGGGCACGCTGACCCGCAACGGTATTGCCATCGTAAACGAATTGAACAACACCACCTGGCACTTGTACAGCTTTATCGACGGCGATTTCGGGCTCTTCAACTCCGATTCGCTCAAAGGCAAATTCGATAATGTATCCGGGTTGTACTTGGCCACTTCAGACTTGCGGCTAAAAGCCGGCATCCGCACACCCGATGCAGTGAGTACTCGATTAGCTAAGTTGCAACCGCGCCAATACACCTACCGCAGTGACCCTGACCAGCACACTTACTACGGTTTCATTGCTCAGGAACTTGAGCAAGTGTTTCCCGAACTGGTGCACCAGGACCAGGAAACCGGCTTGAGAACAGTTTCTTATACGGAACTCATCCCGCTGCTGGTGTCTGTTTGGCAGGAAGGCCAGGCCGAACAGCGCACAAACAAGGCGCAATTATTAGACCTTCAAGACAATCTTGCACAGGCCATTCGCCGGATTGAATCGCTGGAATCGGCACTCAGCGTCTGCTGCCAGGGATCAACGGGTCAGCAGAACAAAGCCTTGGAGACGCCAGCCGGAGCCGCTACGCTGGGCCAGAACATTCCGAATCCATTTCAGGCCAGCACCACCATCCCATACTTTCTGCCACCGGCTGCCGGTGCCGCTGAAATTCGAATCATGGATCTGCAAGGCAAAGTCCGGGAGCGGTTGACCATTGCTCAGGAAGGTGCCGGAACCGCAGTTTTTCAGCACCAGGGCTGGGAACAGGGTACCTATTTCTATGGATTGTTCATCCAAGGCAAGCCTGTCCAGGTCCGCGAAATGATTCTTCAGTAACCGGAAACTCTATCAGGGAACTAACAAAAACCCCAGAGACAAGGCTTGCCCAATTTTTAACACCGGAGTTTACTCCTGTAAATGAGGATGTTGAAAATTGGGCGTAACGCAGTATCTGGAGTATCTGTTAGTTCCCGACTAACAAAAACCCCGGGCTGCATGAGCAGCTCGGGGTTTCTTAATTAGGGGGAAGTAGGTATCGCGCGCTTTGCAGCGGGCGGTTGTCGATCAATTAGTGAAGTACGGTCAATTTGCCGGTGCTGGAATATTCCCCTGCTTCTAGACGGAAAATGTAAGCGCCGTTAGGCAGGTCCTGGAGCGAAGCATCCATTTCGTGCGTACCAGCGGCCAATTCACCTGGAGTCCATTCGCGGACTACGCGGCCCATGGCATCAAACATGCGCAGGTGAGCATTGCCGGCTTCCGGGAGGAAGAAACGGAACTTGGTTGCGTCCTGCACTACGTTTGGCATGGCAATAGCAAAAGGGGTTTGCAAGGCTGCTGTTTCACCGCGAAGGAACACGGCTGCGGGAACTTGCAACAAACTCAATTTCTGGTGAAAGCTGTTGGCCTCGTTCATGTGCATCACGACGTGGATGGTATTCCTGATGGCATCCAGGTAATAATTGGTTTGATCAAAGCGCAGTTCACCAAAACTGCTCACCGAAGGCACAAAATTATCGTATTCATCCAAGATGTATCCGCCGTTGCCGGCATCCAGCGGGATGCGCAGCGCCACGTAGCCTTCAGCGATGCCATTAGTCTCCAGGTAGAACAGGCCGGGCAACAATCCCAATGGAGGAGCCAGGAAATTGATTCGGTAGCGGCTGTTTACAGGCAGGTACTGGTACTGCTCGTAGAATTCCGGGCTTTCATAAGTGTAAAACATGTTGCGCTGCCCGCCAGAGCGTCTCGCTTCTATTTCACCAAGGGGCTTGGCCGCACCGTATTCGGAGAAAAGTCGGACAAAAGCGAATTCATCCAATGGACAAGTCGTGGTGGAATTGGCTTCATCCGTAACACAGTTCAGGTTCTTGAAGTTATAGGTATTGTGAAACACGAGGCTTGGCTCGCCAGTTCCGGTCAGGCTTCCGTCTTCATCGCGGATGGCACCTTCCATGATGGGATCAGCAGTCATTTTCACACGCGGTCCGGTGGAACCGAAAACGCCCACATTCCGCACCACCACATTCGGTCCCGCCACGGAATCGTCGTAGCTGTAAATGGCATCCGGGAATCCATAGAAATTAACATTCTCCAACAAATGGTCTTTCTTGTTCCCAAAGGTTGGAACAGTGTTGAAGGCCCCGTAACGCTTGGCGGGAGGAGAATTCGTATTGTTGCTCTGGTAGATGACCGTGCTGTTGGTTAGTGCTGCCCGCATGAGCATAGCGCCAGACCCGTTATCGGCCAGCATGGCATTATTGGCTACCTGCCCATAATCTTCCAGCCACACCCCACTCACAGAATTCTTGTAGGCGGTCAGTCCTTCAAAACTGTACGTTTTTCCAGGAATGGCATCCGTGCGAATGAACAAACCATGGCCGCGGGTAAGCGGAGGGTAGCGTTCGTTCACGGTAACGGTAAAGAAGGAATAATTGGAGTGGGCAATATTGTCCTGGAAGAAATCCGGGCGAATGGAGGTTGCGGTACCCACGCCGTCGTAGAAAAATCCGATGCCGTCAACGCTGCCTGCTGCGTGGTTGCCCTGCACAACCTGGTTTGGGTTCTTGAGCCAGAAAACCCCTGGGCGGGACTCGCTTTGGGACGAATTGCCAACAAATGAATAATTAATGAACGCGTAGTCCTCCTGGCGCAGGATTTGGCGGACCAACACGCCCAGGTTGTTCAGGATGATGTTGTCTTCTTCGTCACCGTCTTCAGCAATAACGAACGCGTGTGAACGGATGTCGTAGGCCACATTGCCTTGGAGCGTAACCCCATCGGTGCCGTGGATAACCATGGCCCGGTGGAAGGAATGGTGCACGCTGTTGTAGCGGGCATAGTTGTCATAGCGCTGACCGCTCAGGTGCCAATGGCAAGGATAACGGCCTTGTTTGGTTAACTGGCCCATGTGAAAGAATTCCACACCTTCAATGTAGCCATTGCCACCATTCATGATCATCATGTGCCCCCCAAATGAGGTGGCCACCGAAGCTTCATTTCCTTCGATCAGGATGTTGCGGGTCAGCAAGCCCACTTCGGCCCGCATGTCCAACTCTTTGCCGTCAACGATCTGGATCTCTCCAAAATGCTTGAATTGCAAAGCAGGTGTAAAGGTTATTGTGCGGCCTGCCGAAGAGACCACTGTCAGCTCTTCTGCCTCCCGCGGATCAACTCCAGAAGGGGCCAACACAATTTTGTCGCCGGCGCTCCACGTGCTGGTTTCAACCATGGTAAGGCTGGTGGCCCCAGGAAATACCGTGCCATCTAAAACGGACCAAGACAGCTCGTCGCGGCTTGCGCCGTGCAATTCTAACGTGCCGCCATCCATAACAGAAAGGAACTTACCTCCCATGCCCAGACCCTGGACGTCCACATCTGCCCCGGTCAGGGTAATGCGGGCGGAGTTTAAGTGAGGAGCCGCAGCCGTGCCAATTTCCAACACGCCACCCATCATGACCATGATCCATTCGGTATTCAGGTGAAGGGGAACTTCTGCAAAACGAAGTGTGCCCCTAACCCTTACACCGGAAAGCGCAGGAGGGTTGACATCCAGAATGATGGTTCTTCCCGTGGGAATAGTAACCTGAGTTCCGGCTTGCGGCACAACACCGCCAGGCCAGGTGGCTGGGTTGCTCCAAAGGTCATCTGCTCTTAATGACGTGGAGGTAAGGAGAAGAATCAGGAAGGAAACCAGAAAGCTTTTGTGCTGCCAGGCAGCTTGGACCGTCGTTTTATACATACCGAGGAAAGTTGGGATAGCGGAAGTGAAGAATGATCAAACGTTGACGAAGGGAAACAAAGATTTAGAGGCACTATCAAGGTAACTTGGAAGAACTAGGGCATTGCTAGCAGTTAGAGGGTTTTAGGAAGTGACGAATTCGCATAGTCCAGAAAAGGAATACCATGCGTTGTGCGATCGTACAAAATCAATTATCCATGGCAAGATTAGCGAATGTTCTCCCAAAAGTTCAATGAATTGCAAATTTTGTGACCGGAGCAGAAAAATAGAATTGATACTTTTAAGTCAATAAATTTTGTCTTTGTGACAAGGTAAATTGACAGTTATTTGTCGGTAAAACGTCAAGGAAGCCCTGATAGAAAACACTAGTTCTCCCATGATGAAGCATATAATACCCCATTATTTTCCATTTAGTGAATCCATAAATTGCTTCAGTGTTTAAGAAATAATGTGGGTAAGCTTGTGGAAATATTTTTCCACAAGCTCAAATTACCTTGAAGCGGGACATCACTTTTGGCCAGAACAGCTCACAAAAGCGTCAGGACTCGCAGTGGAGCGCAGGTTCCGAGGTTACAAAAACGGCGTATTTATAACCGAAAGCATGCTTCAGCATTTTTTTTGGATCCCAGTCAGCGGTTTTGGGGCACCGAAGGCTGGACCAAAAGGCCATGCTCGTCAATCAGGTAGATCAACGAGGTCAATGTGGCCGCACCTAGCTCTAATTCCCGCTTGTTAACGGCATCAAAACGGTCGTTGGCAGCGTGGTGGTAGTCGAAATAGCGCTGGGAATCGGGCACAAACCCGAACAGCGCGACGTTCTGCGCCTTGAGGTGTGAAATGTCCACACCGGCCCCACCAAAATCGGCAAAGTGAATGCCATAAGGAGCCAAGAGCCCTATCCAGTCGCGGAGGCGGGCTAAAGCGGTCTCGCGAACGCCGTCCACGCCATCTACGGAAAAGCCTCTTGGCGTAAAGCCCCCGCGGTCCGACTCAATAGCCGCCACGTGAACCTCGCCCCTTTCCCCCGAAAGGCGGGCGTATTCTATAGCGCCCTTTTGCCCGTTCTCTTCATTCATAAACAGTACACAACGCACGGTGCGCTCCGGCTGCAGGCCCGTTTGGCGATAGCCTTCCAAAACAGCCATGGACTGCACGCAGCCTGCGCCATCATCGTGGGCCCCTTCGCCCAGGTCCCAACTGTCCAGGTGCCCGCCCACCAGAATGATCTCGTCGGGCAGACGACTTCCCGTGACCTGACCGATCACGTTATAAGAAAGCGCATCGGGGAAGTTGCGGCAGGAGAGCTCCAGGCTGACCTCCAGGTTGGGGTCATCGCGCAGCGCACGGCTCAGGGCTGCAGCCGCATTGGTGCTAATGGCCGCAGCCGGAATGCTGTCCAACCCCGCGCGGTAGCTCATGGTGCCCGTATGCGGCAAATCGTCCATGCGCAGGTTCATGGAGCGCACCAGCACCCCTACAGCACCGTAAGCCGCGGCTTCTGCGGCCCCGGAGGCGCGCTGGTCCACACAACCGCTGTACGCTTCAAAAGTGTTGATCAGGATGGGCTCCATCGGCCGGTTGTACAACACAATTTTGCCGGCAATTTTTTCCCGGCCCAGTTTGGCCAGGTCTGTGAGCCTGAAAACCTCCACTACCCCTGCGCGGATTCCCCCTTTGGGTGTTCCCACCGACCCACCAAGCGCGCAAATCGGCAGGTTCTCAACCGGTTTTCCAGGGCGGTGAAGCTGTCCCTGCTCTGTATTTCCCCGCACCCAATGCGGCACCATGACCGGTTGAAGCCAGACCGAATCCGCCCCTAATGTCCGCATTTTCTGCTCCGCCCATTGAACTGCCTGCTCCGCGCCGGCGCTGCCACTCAGCCGCGGCCCGATCCCCTGGCAGAGTTCGCGCAGGTTTTCATAGGTGCTTGACTGCGTCAAGGCCAGGTCGAACAAGCGCCGGAGTTGCACGGAATCAGCGCTTTCGGAGGCTTCGGAGCTATTGGCGCTAGGTTGCGCAGAGGTAGAGGGGATAAAACAGGCTACCCAAAGGCATACAATCAAAAAATATACTCTTACGTGCCATGAATTTTCGGCTGTTGCCCATCTGTACCATACCATAGGAAATCTTTTGTCGGGGGAAGGGGGATGGTAGCTTTTTGCAAGAGCTTTCCGGGGTCGCTGGCTTTAGGTGCTTTTCTTAGGCGTATTCCTTAGGCGGATTCCTTAGGCCCATACCGGAACCAGTTTCCGGGCCGCTAGACTCAGGTGCTTTCGTTAGGCGCATACCGGAGCCGCTTTCGTGAATGTTCAGCTTTAAAGCGTCCTTTCCCCCTTCTACAAATTAACAGAACTTTCAGAATCAATGGTTTTAGGAGTACCCAAATGGCAAAAATTCTGCATGGAATCTTTTCTGGTTGTATTTTCGAAGGCTGACAAGGAAACCTACCGTGGAACAGACCCTGGATTTACGCCCATTTTTCAACAGCGCAGTTTCTGGAAATTGCGTGGTTTTTGGATTTGACGGCCATTTTCTGAACGTCCTGGTCATTGACCGGGTGCGCGAGCCGCACAAAGGGTCCAAGGCTTTGCCTGGCCGTTTGATGCTGCCCGACGAAGACGTGGAGGAAGTGGCTTTGGTGGCCGTCAAGGCCATTACCGGTCTGGAGAAGCTCTACCACAAGCAGGTTCGGGCCTTTGGCAGCACGGCGCGGCATCCTGCTGGTCGGGTCATCTCCATTGCCTACTACGCGCTGGTGCGCATGGAAAGCCTGACATTGCAGGAAGCCACTTTTGCCCACAACCCGCAATGGTATCGGGTGGACGATTTGCCCAAACTGGCCTTTGATCACAACGACATCGTGTCTTCGGCCCTGCGACGCCTGCGCAAACGCCTGCAACAAAAGCCTGTTGCGTTGGAAATGCTGCCGGAGAAGTTCACCCTGCCGCAACTGCACCGCCTCTACGAGGACTTGTTCAGGACCAGCTTCGACAAACGCAACTTTCGCCGCAAAATTCTGGCTTCCGGCTTGTTCATACCGCTTGAAGAATTCCAGGAAAACGGGCAAAACCGCCCCCCCCGGCTTTACCGGGCCGATGAAGAGCGCTACCTGGAACTGCGGGCCAACGGCAATCAATTCGCCCCGGATCTCTGAGCGTGGAAAACGAAAGTGCTGTTCCCAACGCGCGTTCCAGCGAGCGATCCGTTGATCGGGTTGTTGCCCGCCTTATTCCCCGACCCGTCACCCCCCCCGCCGACCTGAATCGGTTGCTTATAGGCTTGTTCCCCGAGCTGAACACCGGTGTTGTTTATTGGTACCACGGCCTTCCCTGGTTTATGCGACCCTTTGAATGGGTCAGTGGCATCACGCTGCCGTGCACCTTTTCTCGCGGCACAATCTGCATCTACCTGCGCCCTTGGGAGCCCGCCGATCCGGATTGGGTGGCCCTGGCTGTTCACGAAGCCTACCACGCCCTGCAAATGCAGGAGGCCTCGCAGGCCTTCCGTTGGCACGCCAGCACCTGGCACCCCTTTTTGTGGCATTACCTGGCCTCCTGGATGCGACACGGCTACCGCCGTCACCCCCTGGAAATGCCGGCCTTCTTATATGAAGCTGACTTTCGAGATGCCTTCGAGGACCGTGAAAACCCCAACGCCTGGGAAGACCCGGAGTTATTGGCTGTGCGCGCCAGCCCCGTCCCCAAGAGGATGGTGCGACGCCAGGCGGGGTACACCTACCGCGATCCGCTGTGGTTGCTGCTTCCCGCGGCCTTTCTGCTGATCCCAGCTGGCCTGGTCCGGTTGGCCGGAGACGGGCTGTTGTCGCTTTTGCCACGGAGGTAGGGGGGGGCTGCTGGGGCTGCTGCTTAGGGTGGCGCACTTGCTGCTCCGTGCGGGGGCGCTGCAGCTCTGCCCGCACCGCTTACTGCCACCCGTATGGCCCCCTTGTGCCCAGTCGAAACCGCCTTCCTATCTTCGCGCCGTGCTAGATTCATCGCGCCGTGACGCCATCCTTCGGGACTCCCCCTGGGCGCTTTTCTTCAAGCTTTCGATGCCCGGCATTATGGGAATGCTGGTCATCAGCCTCAACAACTTCATCGACGCGCTCTTTGTCGGGCAGTTGGTGGGTCCCAACGCCCTCGCAGGTGTTTCGCTGGCCTTTCCCCTGACGTTGTTGACGGCTGCCTTTACCTCACTAATCTCGGTGGGCTCTTCGTCCCTGCTCAGCCGGGCCTTGGGCGAAGGCGATTCGGACAAGCCCGGCTTCATCGCGGCCAACGTGCTCTGGCTCTCGCTCTTTTTCAGCGTAGTGCTCACCGTCTTCGGGTACCTGTTGGCCGACGAACTCATGCACCTGGTGGGCGGTCGGGGCGAACAAGCCGAATATGGCGCCGCGTATTACCGCGTCTTTGTTTTAGCCACCATTTTCCGCATGCCCGCCCTTTGCGGCAATATGCTCATTCGCGCGGAAGGGCGCTTGCGCGAAGCCATGATTTACGTCAGCATTGTCATGGTTCTCAACATGGCGCTAGACCCGCTGTTTATCCACACCTTCGGCTGGGGAGTGGAAGGTGCTGCCTGGGCCAACAACGCCTCCATGTTCGTGTACCTGCTGCTCAACGGCAGCTACTACTGGCGTGGCAAGACCAGCTATCCGCTCAACCGGCGACACCTGGGCTTTCACCCTAAATTGATTCCCCAAATCATCAGCGTGGGCATATCCGCCTCCATGATGCAGTTCATGTTTTTGATCCAAAATGCCGTCGTCTTTAATACGGTGCGTGCCCACGGCAACGACCAGGACATCGCCATCATGGCCGCCTGTTACCGCATCCTCATGCTGGCAGTCGTGCCCGTTTTCGGATTCATCCAGGCCTTCCAGCCTGTGGTGGGCATCAACTATGGCGCCGGGCGCTACCGGCGCGTCATCCAGGCCACCGGCGTGTTTTTTCTTGCCGGAACCCTGTTTGAACTAGCCATTTGGCTGCCAATGGAAATTTGGCCGCGGCCCTTCCTGGCCATGCTGCTGCCTGATTTTCCGTTTGAACCCGAGCATTTTCAACACTTCCGAATTATCATCGCCACGTTACCCACGCTTCCGTTTCTTTTTCTATCGGTCAGCATGTTTCAATTTATGGGCAAAGGCATCATCTCCGGCTTTCTTATCGGGGGAAGGCAGGTCTTGTTCTTTGTGCCAGTGGTCTGGGGATTTGGCCGGCTGTTTGGCCTGGGCGGCGTTTACTGGGCGCACCCCGCTGTTGATGCACTGGCGCTGCTGTTGAGTGTCCTGGCCATGAGCGTGGAATTCAAGCGCCTGCGACGCCTGGCCGATGAATCCGAATCCTCTCCGGAGAGCGCACCCGGCGCGGTTCAGCCAAGCGACCCATTCGGGGATTCTTTGCAGCCGGCTAGGGTAGGATCGGCTCCGCCTCCTGCTGAACCAGGTTCCGAAAGGCCGCGCTGAGCTGCGCAAAAACCGGTCTGGCTGCAGCGCCCTCGCCAATCTGCCGACCATCCGCTTCGCGCACCGGAACCAATTCGCCCATAGTGCCCGTGCAAAACGCCTCTTGCGCCGTGTAGAGCTCGCTTAGCGTCAGGCGTTTTTCGCGCGCGGGAATGTTCAATTGTTTGCACAGGCTTAACACACACTCCCGGGTAATGCCCGGCAAGCAGGCATCCGGCAGCGGAGTGAGCACCTCGCCGGCACGCACCACAAACACATTGGTAGCGTTGGTCTCAGCTAAAAAACCGTCCGCGTCCAGCATGAGCGCATCATCCGCGCCGGCCACGTTGGCCTCCATCTTAGCCAGAATGTTGTTGAGCAGGTTGTTGTGGTGAATGTGCGAATCCAGAAAAGCCGGACCGTTGCGCCGCACCGAACTGGTGATCAGCCGCAGGCCCGGCAAAGCATGCGCATCGGCATGCGAATCGGCATCCACAGCGGCACCCCCGGCCCCATCTGTAGCGGCACCCGCAGCGCCATCCACAGTGGCACCCGCAGCGGCACCCGCAGCGCCACCCGCAGCGCCACCCGCAACGG
>Ga0105049_10001344_pt1 | contig 28967 bp, 23 predicted proteins | sample MAT06_FD_78087 | JGI IMG/M metagenome (GOLD analysis project Ga0105049, IMG submission 78087) | Freshwater microbial communities from Lake Fryxell liftoff mats and glacier meltwater in Antarctica - MAT-06 | ecosystem: Environmental > Aquatic > Freshwater > Ice > Liftoff microbial mat | place... | reverse complement strand
GGTTCAGGAAGGCTGTTTGGGGCTCATGGGAAGTTCCTTTGGGCGGGCGCGAACTTCCGGGAGGGATGGGCCGATACTATTGGTTCCTGATGTCGCTTGTTCCGCTCACTTTGAGAACGTCCCCGGTCGCCAGTTTGGCGGGCCGGTCGTGGCTTACTGGGCTTTCGTTGCTGTTGGTGGTTGCGTTCTCGGTTCAGGTGGTGGATGCCGCGACGCTGCAGTCCTTGGAGACTGGCCGGAATGCCGAGCGGGCGACGGCGATCGAGGCTTCGCGGCGGTATGCCGCGGCGGTTCGGCGTCAGCGTGAGCAACCGGGGGTTGTGGTTCTGCGGCTTGGCGCGTGCGGAAGCCGTTGTTCGGATGAGTGCGGGCAACGGGGCGTTATTGAGCGAGGGGCACCGACGAGCCGTATGGCGGTTTCGTTGCTGGCGTTGCCGCCGCCGGTGGCTTTGGTCGCAACCCGGCTGATGTCGTTGCGGGCCTGAGCGTGCTTTGGGCCTGATCAGGGATTCATAGACAAAGCGTGATTTTCGGCGTTTGCGGGCGGCGCGTTGACGTTTGCCCGTTTCGACGCTTACGGCGATTTATTCAGCGACTTGCCCGTGACGGGTGCCGCGATTGGCACCGTCCGAAGGGCACACAAGGCAGAATTTCCAATGGGCGAAAAAGGTATTCCATTTATTGGTCCGATCCTGAACCGCATTATCGGTTCGCGGAACGACCGCTTCGTCAAGAAGTACACGCAGCGGGTTGATCAGATCAACGCGCAGGAGGCGAAGGTTCGGGCGATGACTGACGCGGAGATTCAAGCGCAGTTCAAGGAACTCCGGACGCGGATTGATGGCGGGGCGAAGCCGGACGACTTGATGAGCGAGGCGTTTGCGGTGGCGCGTGAGGCGATGGACCGGGCGGTGGGGATCCGGAATGTGTTTAATCCGAAGCACGCCTTTGATGCATCGGCGTTGCCGGCCGAAGCGAGGGCGATGTACGACCGGCTGCGGGCGGAGTTGGAGACGATGCCAGCGGTGGTCCCGCAGTCGGCGGGGTGGCGACCTGGGATGCAGTTGCCGGCCGGGATGATTGGCGATGAGTCGAACGAGTTTCTTGGGTGCACCGAGCCCCAGCCGGCGTTCCTGAAGATTGAGATTCCGCCCGCGTTTTATGACGCTGTTCGCGCGCTGATTCCGGAGAGCCGTCCACCGTTTCGGGCCCGCCCGTTTGATGTGCAGTTGATCGGCGGGATGGTGCTGACGCAGGGGAAGATCGCGGAGATGCGGACGGGCGAGGGGAAGACGATTGTCGGCCCGCTCGCCACGTATCTTGCATGCATTGACCGGCGGAAGGTGCACGTGGTGACCGTGAATGACTACTTGGTGCAGCGCGACCGGGATTGGACGTTCCCGTTCTTCCACGCGTTGGGGCTGACGGTGGGAGCGATTCACCCGCAGCACATGCAGGACGAGGACCTGAAGCGGCTGATGTACCGGTGCGATGTGGTGTATGGCACGACGTCGGAGTTTGGCTTTGACTATCTGCGTGACAACATGAAGTCGAGCGCGGATTCGCAGGTGCAGAAGCGGCGTGACTTTGCGATCGTGGATGAGGTTGACAGCACGCTGGTGGATGAGGCCCGCACACCGCTGATCATCAGCGGGCAGGCGCACGACGACCAGCCCCGCTATGAACTGGCGGACCGTTTGGCGCGGCATTTGGTGGAGAAGCAACGCCCATGGACCAACGCGGAAGAGGTGGTCGAGAAGTGCCGCCTGCGGATGAAGGGCCTTGAGGGGGACATCCGGCAGGCCCGTGACCGGGCGAAGGTGCCCGACATGCAGAAGCAGTTGGCGGAATCCAAGGCGGAACTGCCGAAACTCGAGGCGGAGCGAGATCGGTTCACACAGTACTTTGAAGTGAAGATGGAGCGGAAGCAGAGCCATATCAGCCACGAGGGCATCAGCGAGGCCCAGCGGGTGGCGGGGCTGGGGTCTTTGTATGTGGATGAGAACATCGACCTGCCTCACCTTCTGGAACAGTCGGTCCGTGCGCACACGGTGTACGAGCGGGACCGCGATTATGTGATCATGGATGTTCAGGACAACCAATCGGGGCGGAAGCAGCCGACGATTGTGATTGTGGACGTCAACACGGGTCGCCCGATGATCGGACGGCAGTGGTCGGACGGGCTGCATCAGGCGATCGAGTGCAAAGAGAAGGTGCCGATCAAGCAGGAAACGCAGACGGTCGCGACCATCACCATCCAGAACTTCTTCAAGATGTACAAGCGGCTGGCGGGCATGACGGGCACGGCCGACACCGAGGCCCAGGAGTTCCACGATATTTACGGGCTGGACGTGGTTTCGATCCCCACGAACAAGCCGGTGGTGCGGAAGGACTTTGACGATCTTGTGTTCCTATCGGCGAAGGACAAGTGGGAGAAGATCTCGGACGAGATCAAGGCGTTCCATGACGTTGGGCGTCCGGTGCTGGTGGGAACGACGAGCGTTGAGAAGAGCGAAACGCTCTCCAAGATGCTGATGCAGCGGCATGGCATTCAGCACGAGGTGCTGAACGCGAAGCAGCACGAACGTGAGGGCAACATCATTGAATCGGCGGGGCAACTGGGCGCGGTGATGATCGCCACGAACATGGCGGGTCGCGGCACGGACATTAAGTTGGGGAAGATCACGCGGGAGACGCTGCTTGACCACTGGCTGCGGCGCGGGCTTGCGCCGCGGACGCTGACGGTGACGTCTTTGCCGGAAGAGGTGCGTGAACAGGTGTACCGCAAGGTTGCGCCGCAGGAACTGGGTGTGCAACGCCGGGAGATTGAGTCGGTGCCGTTCGCGGAGCTTGAACTGCGCCTGCTGCGGCACTGGGCGGGCTTGAACACTTGGGAATCACCGAAGACGATCGAGAAGATGAACGCGAACGAGTTGCGTGAGGCTCTGGATGCGGGCGGGCGGTTCTCGCTGCACCGGATCGGCTGGTTCGACACCTTGGAAGAGATCGGCGGGCTGCACGTCATCGGGACGGAACGCCACGATGCCCGCCGGATCGATAACCAGTTGCGTGGACGCTCGGGCCGCCAGGGCGACCGCGGATCGTCGCGCTTCTTTGTGAGCCTTGAAGACGACCTGATGAAACTGTTCGCGGGCGAGACGACGCAGAAGTTTCTGGCTCGCATGGGGATGAAAGAGGGTGACGCCATTGAGCACCCGATGTTGAGCAAGAGCGTGGAGCGTGCGCAGCGGAAGGTGGAGGAACGCAACTTCCAGATCCGCAAGAACGTTCTTGAATATGACGAGGTGATGGAGCACCAGCGACAGGCTTTCTATGGCATGCGGCAGCGCGTGCTGGATGGCCGGGACGTGAGGGGTCTGATCTTCGATTTCATCGGGGCGACCGTTAACGACGCCGTGGAAGAGTACTTGGACCCCGAGTATCCATATTCGTGTGCCGCGACGTTTGCGGGGGCCAAACTCGACTGCTCTATTCCGGTGGATCGGGTGAAGGGCAAGAGCCTGGCCGACATGGAGCGAGCGATTGTGCAGGACGCGGCCCACGAGGCGAGGCAGACGATTGATGTGACTTTGGGCGAGTACATGCCAATGGAGGATTCCGAGGTGGCGGTCGACTTTGACACGGCGGGGCTTATCCGCTGGGCGAAGAGCCGCTTCAACGTTGACCTCAATGCGGAAGATCTCAAGACGGGGTCGGCGGCGGAGCGGAAGCGTGTCCAGAACATGCTGACGGATGCCGCGATGCGATCGATCGAGGCGACGGATCTATCGGAACTCTCGAAGTTTTTGGTGCCCAACTATGGGGCGATCGAGTTGAGCACGTGGGCCGAGGAGAAGTTGAGTTTGAAGGTTTCGGCCGAGGAGATTGTTGCCGCGCAGACAGACAACAACGAGGCCACCACGCCGACGACCGTGCTGATGGGGAAGGTGGAGGAGGCGTATGACCGGCGGGAGATTGAGTACCCGGTGGACTTCATGATGCAGATGGCGAAGATGATGAGCCAGCAATCGATGCAGGCGGCGGCCGAGAACCTGCTTGCGTGGGCGAACACGCGCTTCCAGATGGGGTGGAACAACGACCTGTTCAAGACCGCCACGCCGCAGAAGGTGAAGGAACAGTTGCTCGAAGCCGCGACCAAGTTCCACAACGAGAACCGGCTTAAGTCGGAGATTGAAGCGGCGCTCAAATTCGACACCGATGAGGCCCTTGATGCGCACTTCCAGGCTCGCTTCAGCAGGCCGCTTCCTGACACGATGAAGTTTTTGCGTGGCAAGGAGCGCGAGGACGCCATTCGGGCGCGGGTCGAGAGCATTCTGCGGGAGGAGTTGCTGCAGTTCGAGCGGCGGATCATGCTCGACGTTTCGGACAACGCGTGGAAGGACCATCTTTACGCGATGGACCAGTTGCGCGATTCCATCAGTTTCCGGTCGTTCAGCCAGCAGGATCCGCGCATCGAGTACAAGCGGGAAGGGTCGCACATGTTCTCCGGGGTTCTTCAGAACATCCGGGAGCGTGTAACGGAGTACACCTTCAAGGCGAAACTGACTCCGCAGTTGCCGGCACCGGGGCCGCAATCGGTCGGTGGCCCGAATGTGCGGCCGGCCAATGCGACGAGCCCACGTCCGGGCGTGCCGCGCGGGCCGGGGGGGATGATGATGTCGGGCATTGCCGGGCCGGGGCTGGCGGGAGCGAACATCAAGCCGATGCTGGGGGGACCGAACAGCAACGGGCCCATGAGCGGAGGCTCCAACCCCAACGCGCCGCAAGGGCCGACGCAGGCTTGAGGCATTTTAGATAATCGTGGTGCGGGCCAAGGGGCCCGCACCCGTTCCGATTTTTCACCTGCTCGAGGAGGTCTCAGATGAAGAACATTGTTTTGCTTTCATGTTCGCTGGTTGCGATCGCTTTTCTTTCGGCCTGTGAACTCTTCCCGATGGATACGGGTGATGGGAACGATCGGCCCGCGAACCGTCCGGCCGAGCCGTCTCCCTCACCATCTCCGGCGAACCCCGGCGGCGGGGCGGACAACGGATCCAGCGGGCAGAACTTGGATGGCGTGGTGAGGGGCAGCGTGACGTATTTGGAGCGCATCGCGATGCCGCCGAACGCGATCATCACGGTGAAACTGGTGGACGTGGCCCGAGCCGATGCGCCCGCGCGAACCATTGCGGAACAAATCATCACCAACCCCTCCGGTGTGCCTGTTTCCTATGAACTTCGGTTCGACCGGGGTCGGATCGATGAGAAGCACATCTACCAGGTGCAGGCGAAACTGACGAGCAACGGCACGGTGATGTTCTCGAGTACGAAGTCGTATCAGGTGTTGACGCGAGGGAAAGGCAACACCGCGGACATCATCCTCGGCAGGCCGAACTAGTGCGGGGGCTCTTTTTTTAGACGGTGCAGATTTCGATCGCCCTTCTGAGGCTCGTTACGGCGTCTTTGGATGGGATGAATTCCTGCGCGAGGTAGCCCGTGAAGCCTGTATCGGCGATGGCGCGGCAGATGGCCGGGTAGTAGAGTTCCTGGGAATCGTCGATCTCGCGGCGTCCGGGGACGCCTGCGGTGTGATAGTGTGCGATGGCGGCGGAGTGATCGGTGATGGTGCGGATGACGTCGCCTTCCATGATCTGCATGTGGTAGATGTCGTAGAGCAGTTTGAAGCGGGGCGAAGCGACTTCGTTCACGAGGTTCACGCCCCAGGGGGTGCGGTCGCACATGTAGTCGCCGTGGTCGATTTTGGAGTTCAGGAGTTCCATGACGATGGTGACGCCGAGGGATTCGGCGAGGGCGGTGATGCGTTTGAGGCCCGACGCGGAGTTCTTGAGGCCGGTCGCATCATCGAGGCCGGCGCGGTTGCCGGAGAAGACGATCATATTGGGGATATTCGCGGCTTTGATCAGCGGGAGCAACCGTTCGCTCTCTTGGACGAAGGCGTCGTGGTGCTCGGTGCGGTTGAAGCCGCGGGCGATGGTGGTGGGGCCGTTGGCGACGGCGCAGGTGAGGCCGAAGGCTGCCGGGACGGACCATTCGTTCTCGCTGAGCAACTCGACCGAGGCGATGCCGAGGTCCTTGGCGTGGCCACAGAGTTCTTCGAGCGGCATGCCGCTGAAACACCAACGGCAGACGGAGTGCTTCAGGCGGCCTGTGACTGGAGTGGGTGCTTTGTTGCTTACGGAGGCCGCCGGTTGTGCCCGGGCTGCGGGGACCGCTGCACCCACGGCCAAGGCCGAGGCCGCGAGGAAGTTTCGGCGGTTCATGTTGGGAGCCTTTCAGCGTTTGGCGGGTTTGAAGACTTCGGCCATGACCATGAGACAGGCGAGCGCCATGGAGCCGCTGAACGCTGCGCCGCAGGCGATGATGACATAGATGGCGTTTTCGTAGGGGCGTGAGATCCACCAGGCGGCCATGTCGGCGGTGAGGGCGACGCCCATGATGCCGACCAGCAGGCCAACCAGCATGCGGGGCCAGGTGGACATGAGCAGGAGTAAGGAGACCACTGCCGCGAGGGTCGCGAGGCTGAGGGCGTGCGTATGGGTGGAAGCGGCGAGGATTTTGACGTCGTTGGGACGGATGTCTTTGCTGAAGGCGACGGCTTTGACGTCGTCCCAGCGCTCGAGCGGGAGGCTGGGCATCGCGTCGGGGACGGTGGATCTGGACGCGTGACAGGAGGCGCAGTTGGAGGCGATGAGTTCACCGGGGGCGGCGTCACCCAGGTCGAGGTTGTCGTAGTCTTCGGCGATGCGGGTTCCCTCGAGCCATTTGATGAGGGTTTCGCGGTCGTTGGGGAGGAGCGTTTCGGGGTGCCCGGCGCGGAGGCTGGAGAGGAGCGGGGCGGTGGCGTTGACACCGTGATAGACGCCCTTGATGTCGGTGGTTGTGAGGCCGGGTTGTTCGTCACGGTTCTGGTCGTGGAAGAACAGGTGCGCTCCGGAAGCCGCGAGGCCTCCGATGATGAGGAGCATGAGCGAGAAGACGCCGAGCCGGGCAGATCCGGGGAGGTCTCGCAGCAGTGGCCAGGATGCTCCGCCCGCCGCCCACAACCGCCGTTCATCATTCGCCATGCGTGTGGCTGCCTTTCGCGAGGGTTCAGGCCTTGATTTCGACGCTGTTGCCGGTAACGACTGCGCGGTTCGCCAAGATGCCCGCAACGCTCGCCTTGGCACCATCGTCGGCGGTGGCGGCGACGGGTATGCCCTCGGTGACGCTCTTGACGAAGTCGGCGAGGGCGTAGTAGAGGGAGGTGTTGGGCAGGCCGACGCCGTCCTTCAGTTTTCCCTGGCTGGCAAGTTTAGTGGCGTCGGCGATGAGGGTGATGCCTTCGTCGTTGTGGAAGCGCTGACGATTGGCATAGACCTCCCAGCCTTGGGTAGCGGCGTCTGCTTCCTTGAACATCCAGCCGTGCGTCCACGCCATTTTGAAGGCGGCGGCGGTGGTGTGGAGGACTTCGAAGCGGCCGCCGAAGGAGTTGCCGAGGGAGGCTTCGTACGAGAGCGTCTGACCGGTGGACATCTTGAAGAGGCATGAGGCGGTGTCGGCGACGTCGCGGCCGTCTTTGTAGACGCGGACACCGGAAACGCCCATGGCGCTGGTGGGTTCGCTGTCGGCGAAGTAGCGCATGACGTCGATTTGATGGGTCCCGAATTCGCCGAGCAGGCCGATGGAGACGTCCTTATCGAGCCGCCAATTGAGGGCCTTTTCGCGGGCTGCATCGCTGGCGGGGGTCTTCCAACTGGTTTTTTGAAAGGCCTGGGCCCGGAGAGAGACGAGGGCTTCGAGACCGCCCGCGCGGAAGAACGAGCGGGCGAGCGAATAGACGGGGTTGGATCGGCCTTCCAAGCCGACGGCGAAGACCTTTTTGTAATCCTTGGCGGCGGCGCTGATGTCTCCGCAGTCTTCGGGGGTGTGGGCGATCGGGGCTTCGCAGTAGATGTGCTTGCCGGCTTGGATGGAGTCGAGCGCGATCTGCTTGTGGAGGTGGGTCGGGGTGGCGATGATGACGGCTTCCACGTCTTTCGCGCCTTCGAGCAGGGCCTTGGCGTCGGCGAAACCGGTGGCGTCTTTGGTTTTTTTGACGCCGCTTTCGAGGCGGGAGGCATCGCTATCGCAGATCGCGGCGATACGAACGGCTTCGAACTTGGCGAGTTCGGTGAGCATCGCGCGGCCCTGCCGCCCAGCGCCTATGAGGGCGACCTGGAGGGGGGCACGCCGACCAGCCGCGGCGAGCGTGGGGGCTGCGGGCAAGATGGAGGGGAACAGGCTCATGGCTGCCAAGCCGCCCGCGGCTTGAGCGAGAAAGTCTCTGCGATCCGGGTTCCACTGGTTCGAGTTCGTCACACACCGCTCCTCAAAGTTTGGGTCGGCAGGGCCGACGTCCATTCGTGTTTATCGAGTCGGATTGAAACCCCGGTCGGAATGGTCTGTGCAGTCGTGCCGAGTGAACACCCCGATACGAGGGCAACCGTAGACCACGCATCGGAATCGGCGGCTGAGGTTGCTTCGCAAATTGCCCATCGTGCGCAGCGGGCACTTTCGCCGGTGCGGGGGTCGATCACGTGATGGTGCCCGTGATCGGAAAGCCGACCCCTGGGTGATGAAATCGACATGGCGGAGTTGCGGAGCGTGATGATGGGCCCATCAAGATCGGGAATGGCGTGGACGTGCCAGCCGGTGCCGCTAGGGCCGTCGCCGATGGCCGCGACGGTGCTGGTTCCGCCGTGGATGAGGGCTTCGGTGATGCCGAGCGTTTTCAATTCATCAAGGGCGCGATCGATGGCCCAGCCCTTGGCGACCGAGCCGAAATCGAGTTCGATGGGAATGGTGCGGGCGACGGCGAGGTGGTCGGGGTTCCAGGCGAGGTGTGAGAAGCCCCAGGAAGCTCTAGATGGTGCGGGGGGCGATAGCGAGGCCGCGGGTTTCATGGAACGCAGGCCGAGATCGTGCATGCGGGCACCCAAGGCGGGATCGAAGGCTCCTGCGGAGGCCGTCCAGACGGAGTGGCAATATCGGAGGAACGTCCAGAGATCGTTGTCGATGTGCAGCCACTCGCCGGGTGTGGAGCGATTGAACCGCCCGACGAAGCTGGCGGGGGAGAAAGCATTGAGGGCGTCGTGCCATTCGCGGATGATGTCGAGGGCGGCCTCGGCGATGGGGCGAGCGTGGCGTTCGTGGAGGGCGGGAAGCAGCAACTCGAAGCGAGTTCCCATGGCCTCGAGCGCAAAGAGCGGCGGCCGGCTTTCACCGGCCGCCGAAGAGATTTCAAGGGCGTTGACCAGCATCGACGGTTACACAGCGCGGGCGGTCATGGTGCGTGGATCGAACTCGAAGGCCTTGCCTTCCCACATGGAGCGGGTGGCGAGGTCGACGACGACCATGACCTTCATGCCGAGTTCGACGCTGCTCTCGGGGCGTTGGCGGGTTCGGATGCTGTGCATCCAACCGAGGCGATGGACGTCTTGGTCGTTTCCGATATCGGGGCACTGGATGGTTTGCTCTTCGATATCCTCGGCCCAGATGCGCTCTGGGCGGAGCACGCAGTGTGCGCTGTTGAGGTAGAGGTTGCCCTGTGTGCCGCGGATCAGCGATTCGAGGCCGTTTTCGTTGCAGGTTGAGCCGGCGACGATCATCTGGTGGCCGGTCTCGAACTGGACGGCGATGTTGATGTTGTCGTGATTTTGCATGGCCTTGTCGGAGTGATGTGCACCGGTTGCGACGACGCGGGTCGGCCAGCCCTGATCGAGGGCCATCATCATGGGTGTCATGACGTGGACGAGGAGGTCGCCGATGATTCCGGTGCTGGTTTTCTTGTAGCGGCGCCATTGGTAGTAGACCTTGGGGTCCCACTCCATGGGGCCGAGGGGCGCGCACCAGGCGTCCCAGTCGAGGTTTTCGCCGGGGACCCAACGGTCGTCGACGGTGTAGTGCCATTCGCCCTTTTTGCTGTTGCGGCAATACGAGGTCTGGCTGAAGGTCGGGGTACCGATGGCACCGTCGCGGATCAATTGGCGGGCTGCGTGGTACTTGGGTTGCTGCGTCATCTGGGTGCCGACCTGCACGATGACGGCGACGCGGTTGGCGGCCTCATAGAGCGGCATGGCCTGCTCGAGGTTGAGGGTCATCGGCTTTTCGAGGTAGAGGTCTTTCTTGGCTTCGAGCACGTCAATTCCCACGATGGCGTGGGAGTGTTCGGGCACGGCGACCAACACACCGTCGAGGTCTGCCATGGCCAGCAGTTCTTTGTGGTGCTTGAAGGTCTTGACGTCGCCTCCTTGGGCGGCGTCGATTTCCTTTTTGCCGTTCGCAAGGAAGAGGTCGTTGAGGTCGCAGATCGCGGCGATCTCGCACTTTTCGCGGCCTTGCTTGGCGAGTTCGATGAACGAGAGGCAGTGGTTGAGCCCCATGGCGCACCCGCCCGGGCCGCCGAGCCCGATGACGCCGATCTTGAGGGTTTTGGCAGCATCGCCAGGGGGCGAAAGTTCGGGCTGTTCAGACCGGTACGGCACGGTGGCGCGGGTGATGGCGGGACGCCCGAGGAGGACGGAGGCCCCGACCCCCGCCGCGGCGGTGGTGAGGAATGACCGACGCGAAGCCCCGTTTGCCGCCGATGGATTTTTTTTCGTCATTGCCAGACCTCACAAAGGTGTCCGAACTGCCGTACGAGATTTGCAAGGATACCCGGTTTCGGGGGGCCGTGCCAGAAGTTTTGCCACAGAACTGGATGCGGCTTATTGGTTTATGCCGCGGCGTCGGGGCGGGGCCGGAAGAGGAGCAGGAAGAGCACCATGACGGCCGCGGCGAAACCGGCCGGGACGAACCACACCATCCTCCAATCGACGAGGTCGGGCAGGCCGTCGGCCTTGGTGGTGAAGTGGGTGACGAGGCGGGGGAAGACGAGGTTGCCGACGAGCATTCCGAGGCCTTGGGTGAGGAGAACGAGAAGCCCCTGGGCTTGGCCGCGGATCGCGGGGGAGCAGCGCTTGTCGACGTAGATCTGGCCGGTGACGAAGAAGAAGTCGTAGCAGATGCCGTGGAGGAGGATCCCGCCTAGGACGAGCCATTTTGCGGAGTCGGAGCCGGCTCCGCCCCAGGCCGCACCGAACAGGCCGTAGCGGATCACCCAGGCGAGCATTCCGACCACGAGCATCCATTTGACGCCGAGGCGACCGAACATAAGGGGCATGATGAGCATGAAGACGATTTCGGACATCTGTCCGTAGGACATGGTGATGGGCACTTGCTCTTTATTGAAGCCGATGAGTCCGACATAAGCTGCGCCGAAGGCGTAGTAGGCGGCGAGCGGAATGCATAAGAGGAACGAGCAGAGGCAGAAGATCGCGAAGTTGCGGTCTCTGAGCATCGCCAGAGCATCGAAGCCGAGGGCATCGCCAATACTGAAGGGTTTGCCCTTTGCGGGGGGCGGCGTGTGGGGCAGTGTGAGGCTATAGAGCCCGAGGAGAATACCCGAAGCGCCGGCCACGTAGAAGAAATGGGGGGGTGATGCGGCGATGCCGGTGGCGCCCTCGGGAGTCGATTGCTTCGCGATGAACCCGACTGCGAAGCCGGCCGCGATCCATCCGATGGTGCCGAGCACGCGGACTGGCGGGAATTGTTTTTCCGGGTTGGTCATGTTGTGGAATGCGAGGGAGTTGGAAAGGCCCAGAGTGGGCATGTAGCAGAGCATGTGGAGGAGCAGGATTCCGATGAAGGGCCAGGCGGAAGCGGTTTGATCGGCGGGTGCGAGGCTGGGCGCGGCGAGGAGGAGCAGGCCGCCCAAGATGTGGAGTCCGCCGAGCACTCGCTGTGTGGCAAAGAAGCGGTCTGCGACCATCCCGAGAAAGATGGGAGCGAGGATGGCGCCGATGGGGGCGGTGGCATAGGCGTTGCCGATCGCTTCGGGGTTTTGGCCACGGGCGACCAAGAAGGGTCCGAGGGTGACGAACCATGCGCCCCATAGGAAAAACTGCAGGAACATCATGACCGACAATCGAACGGTTACCAATCCCTGCACGGCTGCTGCCATCACTGCTGCTCCAATATTCGAGGCGGGCAGGAGCCCGCGACTTGCGTTGAACGGACGGAATCGCCCGCGGGGCAGAATACCGCATGGCGGGTCGAGATGCCAATCGCGCACGGCGGCGGGGTCAGGAGCCCGGTAAACTGGTGCCGATGCCACGCCCCAAAACGCTCTTTACCGGTCAATGGGCCGATCTGCCCCTCGAAACACTCGCTCAATGGGCGGCGTCGTGGGGCTATGAAGGGTTGGAACTGGCGTGCTGGGGGGACCACTTTGAAGTTGAGAAGGCGAACGCGGATCCGGGGTATTGCCGGTCTCGGCAGGACCTTTTAGCCCGCCACGGCCTGAAGGTGTTCGCCATCAGCAATCACTTGGTGGGTCAGGCGGTGTGTGACCGGATCGATTCTCGGCACCAGGCGATTCTTCCACCCCGGGTGTGGGGCGACGGCTCGCCGGAGGGCGTTCGGGGGCGGGCCGCCGAGGAAATGAAGGCGACGGCCCGGGCTGCGGCGCGGCTGGGCGTGGCGGTGGTCAACGGTTTCACGGGGTCGGCGATCTGGCACACGCTGTACTTCTTTCCGCCCAGTTCTCAAGCGGACGTGGATCAGGGTTTTCAGGATTTCGCCGACCGTTGGAATCCGATCTTTGATGATTTCGACCGGTGCGGGGTGCGGTTTGCGCTGGAGGTTCATCCGACGGAGATCGCGTACGACATTCATACGGCTCGGCGTGCCTTGGCGGCGGTCGGCCATCGTCCGGCGTTCGGCTTCAATTTTGATCCATCGCACCTGATCTGGCAGGGAATCGATCCGGTCCGGTTCATCAACGCTTTTCCGGACCGCATTTACCACTGCCACATCAAGGATGCCATTCGCACGCTGGATGGGGATGCTTCGATTCTGGGGTCGCACCTTTCCTTCGGGGATCACCGCCGCGGCTGGGACTTTCGTTCACCGGGTCGGGGCGAGATTGATTTCGAGGCGATTATCCGTGCGTTGAACCGCATCAACTATGCGGGTCCGCTGAGTGTGGAGTGGGAAGATTCGGGGATGGATCGTCGGCACGGCGCGAAAGAAGCGGTCGAACTTTTGCGAAGGATCGACTTTGAGGCGGGCGGGCGGGCGTTTGATGCTGCGTTTGAGAAGTCATCTGGAGAGGGTTGATGGGCGGGGAACCCTTTGGGGCGGTCGCGGTTTGACTGTTCACCTCACTACGCTCATGCCTTCGTGCCACGCACCTTTGACCCCAACGCCCCGCTTCTGTTCACGGCCTTTGAGCCCAGTGGCGACGACCACGCCTCGGGGGTGATCGCGGAACTGAAGCGACGGAACCCGAACCGGCCGATTTTTGCTTGGGGCGGCCCTCGAATGGAGCGGGCGGGGGCCACGATCATTCGTCGGACGGGCGAAGACGCGGTGATGGGTGTTCCGGGCCTCGCGAAGATCCGTGAGCACCGCCGGATCAATGCCGATATTGACCGGTGGCTGTCTTCGAATCCGATCACGGTGCATATTCCGGTGGACTCACCCGCAGCGAATTTTCCGCTGTGCGAGATCGCAAAGAGGCATCGGATCAAGGTTGTGCACTTGGTGGCCCCGCAGATCTGGGCGTGGGGCCGCTGGCGGATTCACAAACTGCGGCGCCGGACGGACATGGTGCTGTGCCTGCTGCCGTTTGAGCAACGGTTTTTTGAGCGGCGAGAGGTGCCGGCGAAGTTCATCGGGCATGTCCTGTTCGACAAACCTGTGGACAAGGCCGAACTGGCCCGCAAGTCGGCGGGCTTCGGGGACGGGCACCCGCGGATCGCCTTGATGCCGGGGTCACGGCCCGACGAACTGTACCGGCACTTCCCGGTGCTGCTGGAGGCGTTCGCGGCGATCCGGCGGGAACATCCGAGCGCGAGGGGCGTGGTGGCGGCGACCAGCCCGAATGTTTCGAACCTGCTGAAGGACTTGGCACGGTTGGAGGGCGGTTGGCCCGATGGGCTCTCGATCGTGGTCCAAGAGACCGACGCCGTGATCCACTGGTGTGATCTGGCACTGGTGAAGAGCGGCACGGTTACCTTGCAGGTGACGCGGCAACTGAAGCCGATGGTGGTCTTCTACAAGAAGACGAACCCCTTGTTCTTTCTGTTCGTGCGGGCCATTCTTGCAACGAAACTGTTTTCGCTGCCGAACGTCATCGCCTCGAAGCGGATTGTGCCGGAATTCATCCCGCACTGGGGTGGCGGTGAACCGATTGCGGCGGAGGCCTTGCGGATTCTGGCATCGCCGGAACGCCAGCGCGAACAGGTCGCAGCGCTGCGTGACGTTGTTTCGCAGTTTCAGGGGCTTGATGCCGCGGTGCTGGCGGCGGATGCGATCGAGACGGTATCGGGGCGGGCGTAGGCCGGGGCAACACGCGGCGGGTACGGGCTCTGCGTACCTCGTTGGCGTACCTAATCGGCGCGGCTTGGGATCATCGCGACGGTGCAGTTCGCGTTGCCCATGCGGTCGGTGATGGGGAAGTGCATGAGTTCGGGGGAACGCATGGGCACGCTCCGGGATGCGCATCGTTGGAGTGCGGCCGTTACATCGTGTTCGCCGGTGCGTTGTGAATCGGTATAGACGACGAGCACCAGCCCGCCGTGTGCGATGCGGGGTTGGGCGGCGAGTTTGTGCAGGTCCGTCGTGATGGCTTTTACCAGTTCGCTGCCGTAGGAGCGGTTCGGACCGGGCCAGCCGCTGGTGACGGTCATCTGGCCGACGACCTTGGTTTCGAGCCAGAAGGCATCCTCGGGTTGCACACCGGGTTCGATCGGACCCACCAACGCTTCGAACAAGGTGCCGATGGCACCGGCCTTGGTGTTGGCTTCGACGAGGGGGTCTATCAACCGTGTTTCGCCGGGCGGGAGCAGGACGAGATCGCAACGATCTCGTTCGCGCGGCAGCGTTCCGGCGGTGCACTTGCCGGGGTAGGGCACTTCGCGGCGGACAACGGAGCCGTCGCGTGAGAGGCCCTCGGCGAGGACGGCGTGGAGGCGGACCTCGGCGAGGGCGTCAAGGCCTGAGACGGCCTGTTCAAGCCGCAGGGCGGCTTCGCGGGCCAAAAGTGAAGCCGCGACTCGCTCACAGATTTCCGGCGTGGTCCACATGGGAATCGTTCTTTGCGGGGCTCGCAGCGATGGTGACCGGGCCGATCCTGCGTTCCCTACCCTTCCGGCTATGTTTGAGTGCGTCATCCGAAACGGGTCCATTTCTACCGCGAACTCTACCGTGGTCGGGGACATCGGCATTTCTTCGGGTCTGATCCGGGAGGTGGGGCCGGCAAACAGCCTGACGGGTGTGCAAACCATCGATGCGACGGGGATGCACGTTGTTCCTGGCGCGATTGATGTGCATGTTCATCTGGAACTGCCGTTCTGCGGGACGGTGTCGTGTGACGACTTTGAATCTGGTTCGCGTTCGGCGGCGTGCGGGGGAGTCACGACGGTTATTGACTTTGCGATTCCGTCCGCCGGTGGCACGCTGCTTGAAGCGCACGACGCTTGGATGAAGAAGGCTCGAGGTCGGAGTCTGGTGGATTTTTCGTGGCACATGGCGATCACGCGGGATGAACACCTGGACGAGATCGGCGCGATGATCCGGCGTGGGCTGCCGACTTTCAAAGAGTTCATGATCTATGAAGCCGAGGGATGGAACTCGGACGATGGGCGGATGTTTCGGACGCTCGAAGCGATGGCCGATCTGGGCGGAATGCTGCTGGTGCACGCGGAATCCAGCCGCGTGCTGAATGAACTTATCCGGCGTCATCATGTTCCCGAGTTGATGCGGGAACACGGGGCGAGGCTTCACACCATCACGCGGCCGAACTTTGTGGAGGCCGAGGCGATCGAGCGGGCGATCCATTGGAGCAGGGTGACGGGGGGGCGGCTTTACGTTGTGCACATGTCAACGGCGGAGGGGGCCGATTTGGTCGCGGCGGCTCAGCGGCAGGGTGTTCCGGTGTTGGCCGAGACGTGCGCCCAGTATCTGTGCCTCGATGACTCGGTTTTTTCGAAGCCCGATGGCCACTTGTTTGCGTGCTGCCCGCAGGTGAAGGGGCGGGCCGACATCGAACGGCTGTGGCACGCCCTCACCCGGGAGGTGAGCGTCGTGTCGACCGACACGTGCTCGTTCACGCGGGAGCAGAAAGGCATGTGGATGGTGGGCCAAGGCGCGGACGCCTATGGAGACTGGACGAAGATACCGATGGGGTTGCCGGGCCTTGATACGCTGGTTCCGCTGCTGTACACGCTGGGCGTTGAATCCGGCCGCATCACGCTGAATCAACTTGTGTCGCTGGTGTCGACGAACCCAGCGCGGGTCATGGGGCTGTCGCACATCAAGGGCGACATTCGGCCGGGGATGCACGCGGATCTTGCGATCATCGATCCGGAGTTTCGCATGACGGTTTCACCGGAGCGGCTGCAATCGCGGTGTGACTGGTCACCCTTTGATGGGATGAACCTTGCCGGATTTTCGCATACGACACTTGTGAGAGGAGTTCCGGTGGTGCGCGATCATGCACCGGTGGGCAACCTCTCGCACGGGCGGTTTGTGGAGCGTCGCCTGCCGGATGCGGGGTGAGTGCACCGCGCTGGTGGAACGCAATTCACGCGGACGTTTATCGGGAGGGGACGACGCCGGCGGCGGACATCCCTGCCTCGATGGCGTGCACGAGTTGGTCGATGTCTGCGGGGGAATGCATCGCGTTGACGACGATGCGGAAGTAGTGTTCGGTGGGGCCGCCCGGGTAGGCGATCAACGGCGCGAGCACGCCTGAGGCGAGGGCGTGTTCGTAGACCGCGCGCATGGCGGTAGCGGGTTCGAACCAGAAGGTGAAGATGGGGATTAACGCCGGAGTTGGCCCGGTGCCGTGGGCATTGTGTCCGGGGATCGACCTTGGGGCGAGAAGGCCCAGCCGCGCCAGCCCGGCCGAAAGGCGCAGGGCATTGGCACGCAGGGCGGCGATGCGGGCTCCACCTTCGCGGGCGAGGATGCGGAGGGCGGCGAGGGCGGCCCCCGCCAAGGGCGGCGGCACGGGCGTGCTGCTGCGGTAGACCCACGCGAGGTCCTGAACGCGTTTGATGATGCCGGACCGGCCGATGACGGCTCCTCCGTAGCAGCCCAAGCCCTTGGCGAGGGTGGTGGTCATGAGGATGCGTTCATCGTCGAGGCCGAAGTGCCGGATCGCGCCCTCACCGTTTGGCCCCAGAACCGCGAATCCGTGGCAGTCGTCGATGACCAGCGTTGCCCGCGTGCAAGGGAGGATGTGCAGTAAGTCTGAGAGAGGAGCGACCGCGCCGTCTGCCGCGAAGACGCTATCGGTGAGGATGGCGACGCCGGCGTCGGCGTTTTGGCGGGCGAGCCAGGCAGCGGAATCGACGTTGAGGTGTTCATACTCAAAGACGAACATGCCCGCGGCGGTGGCGGCGTTGCGCAGGCTGCGGTGCGAGTGGGAGTCGATAAGGGCGACGCGGCAGGTGTCGGCGATGGCTTGGCAGGCGGCGAAATTCGCGGTATAGCCCTCGGCGGAAAGGATCGCGGCTTCTTGCCCGGTGAAGGCGGCGAGCTGCGACTCCAGTTGCTCGTGGAGGCGGGTGTTGCCGGTGGTTTCGCGGCTGGCGGTGGTGCTGATACCGAACCGGGCCAGCGCAGCGGCCAGAGCGGCGTGGACTTCCTGGTCGTGGGCAAGGCCCATGTAGTTGCAGCCGCCGAAGGCGAGGAAATCGCGGCCGTTCATTCGAACGGTGGTGGGGGAGGCGTTTTCGATGGGGAGGCGCATAAGGAAAATAGCAAATGGAAAATGGCAAATAAAGGCAACAGGGTTCAGACTGCTTCGACGTCGCCGGGGTGGTTGCACAGGCCCGCGGCGTGGCCTTCGTTCAGGAGTTTCTGGATCGCGTTGCGGCCTGCCTCGCCCATGTCGAGCGTGAGCCGCGTCACATACATCGACACATAAGCGTCCACACCTTCGATTGTCGGCACCTGTGTGCCGCTGCGGCGGGCGTTCTCGACGGCGAAGGGCAGGGTGTAGTGGATGGATTCGGAGCGGTGGGCGAGGGCGTAATCGATGGATTGACGCAAAAGGGCGAGGATTTCGGCCTGTGACCCATCGCCAAAGCGGCCGTCGAAATCGCGTCGAATGGCGTTGATGCCCAGCGGCAGCGGGAGGTTTCGCGTTTGCTTCCACCAGGATCCGAGATCGATCACCTGCTTGAGGTCGGCATCGGCGAAGGAGGTCTGGCCTTCGTGGATGACCAGCCCGGCGTCGACTTCGCCGCTGGCGACCGCAGGGATGATGCGGTCGAAGGGCATCTCGATGAAACGCTCTTTGCGGAACATGGCGGTTTTGCCGATGAGCAGGCTGAGGACCAGGAACGCCGTCGTCCGTTTCCCGGGGATGGCGACCTTGAAATCTTCATTGCGTAGGCTCTCGGCGTTCTCGATGTCGTAGCGATCGTTCTTGGCGACGACCTTGGGGCCGTAGCCCTCGCCGAACGATGCGCCGCAGAGCGTCATGACGTAGCGCTGGCGGATGTCGGGCCAAGTGCGGACGCTCAGGGCGGTGATGTCGAAGTCGCCGTATTCGGCGGCCCTGCGGTTGAACTGCTCGATGTCGCCCGGGATGGCCTTGAAGGTGAAGCGGCCGCAGTCGATGACGGGTTTGGCGTCATCGCCCTTCCAAGGCACACCGTCCGGGCCGACTTTGCCGGTGATGGGCCACCACATGAAGGCATCGTCGGGGTCGCCGGAGTGGGCGAGTGTGAGGTTGCCGGGCTTCTTGGGGTTGATGATCGAGATCATTCTTCGTCCTCACAGGCCACATCGGCCGCCCGCACAGCGCGGCAAAAGGCTTCGATGAGATCGGCGTCTTTGACGCCCCGTTCGCTCTCGACACCGCTGGCGACGTCGACCGCGTAGGGACGGACGAGTCGGATGGCTTCGCCGACGTTGACGGGTGTCAAACCGCCCGCCAAGAAGACCGGGAGTTGGTTGTCCACAAGGGCCTCGGCCACCCTTTCCCAGTCGAGCGTTTTTCCTTCCCCGCCCGCACCACCATCGATAAGGACGGCGGCGACCTCTTCGACCTTGGCCCATTGCAGGAGTTCGGCCCCGATGGTGGTGGGGTCGAAGCGCACGGCCTTGATGACGTCGGGGCCGCACTGCTTGACGGTCTTGAGGCCTTCGCTGCCGTGGAGTTGGTTGAACGCGAGGAAGGGGCACTGCTCCTCGATGTCGCAGAAGGCTTCGTAGGAAGGATCGGCGAAGATGCCTACGCCGACCACAAGGGGCGGAAGCATTTGCGTGAGACGGTCGGCCTCGTCGGGATCGATGTAACGGACCGAGGACTTGACGAAGTTGAAGCCGACGGCGTCGGCCCCGCTGGCGACGGCGGCGGCGAGGATGTCTTCATCGAGGATGCCACAGATTTTGATGCGGGTTCGGGCCATGAGCAAGGTTAGTTCGAACGCGAATGGGGCGGGATGGAAATCCGCATCAGGGGTTCATGAAACACCCAAATGACGTTGCTGGTTCAGATCAGCGGATCCATTCGAGCCCGATCTCGCGGGCGGCGAAGGGAGTGGAGCCCGCGACGTGGTCCATGGTTACTTTGACATCGTCGGCGTCGGCGGCTGTGCTGGTGAGCGATTGGGCGGTGCGGGCTTGGGCGGAGAAGCGGACCTTGCAGAATTCACCTTTGGCGTAACCGAAACCGTCGCCATCATCTTCGTACAAGTCGCCGCGGGCGTGGCCGTTTTCATCGAGGCAGACGATGAGTGTGAGCGGGCTGGCCGGGCGGTCGGAGATGAACTGCATGACGGGGCCGACGGGGACGGCTGCGCCGGCGCGGATCCAAAGTTCCGGGAGGTGGGGGCTGGTGCGGTCGGTGAGTTCGAAGCGTTGCCAGCGGCCGGGGGGCATGGCCGAGTGCGAACCACCGCCGGTGGGTTCGACATCGGCCCTGACGAGGATGTCGGGGCCGAGGAGGAAGGCGCGGTCTTCGGAGCGCAGGCGCGGATCGGCGGGATCGGCGAAAAAAAGCGGGCGGACGACGGGCATTCCGGTTTCGGCGGCCTCGGCGAAGAGTGTGTAGAGGTAGGGCAGGAGGCGGTACCGGCGTTCGAGCGCGATGCGGCAGGCGTCCTCACAATCGGGGCCGAAACTCCAGGGTTCGTGGTCGGTGCTGTCTTTGACGCTGTGGGCCCGCGCAAAAGGGAGGAGGCTGCCGATACCCATGAAGCGGGCGAAGAGATCGGGCGTTGCGTTGCCGATGAAGCCGCCGATATCAGGGCCTGAGAACGCTTGGCCGCTGAGGCCGAGGTTGAGAGCCATGGGGATCGACCAGCGCAGGTGGTTCCAATCGCTGCGGTTGTCGCCCGTCCACGTTGCGGCGTAGCGATGGCCGCCGAGGAAGTTTGCGCGAGTGAGGACGAAGGGACGCTTGTCGGGGCGGGCGGCTTGGATGCCCTCGCGTGTGGCGCGGACCATCTGCATGCCGTAGATGTTGTGATATTGCGTGTGCGGGCCGGGGCCACCGAGTGAATCGTCTGCCTCGTGGCGGTTGTCGGTGGGCATGGTTTTTTCGGGGGCCTCGAAGACCGCCGGTTCGTTCATGTCGTTCCACACGCCGTCGATGCCGCTCGCGAGAAAGTCGGCGTAGAGCCCGGCCCACCATCGGCGGGTGCGCTCGCGGGTGAAATCAGGAAAGGCGCACTCACCGGGCCACACTTTGCCGTGGTATTCGAGGCCGTCGACGGTTTTGATGAGGTGGTCGCCTTCTTTCGCGGCGGCGTAGACCGAGTACCACTCATCGACTTTGAGGCCTGGATCGATCATCCAAACGGAATGAAAGCCGAGGGCGTGCAGGTCGGCGTTGAGGGCTGCCGGGTCGCCGAACTGCTTGCGATCAACGGTGAAGCAGCGGAAGCCCTCCATGTAGTCGATGTCCATCCAGATGCAGTCGCACGGGATGCTTTTTTCGCGAAAGGTGCGGGCCAACTGGCGGACGCGATCGGCCGGTTCATAGGACCACCGGCACTGGTGATACCCCAGCGCCCAGCGTGGCGGCATCGGGATGCGGCCCGTGAAGTGGGTGAGGGCGGCGAGGACGTCGGCGGGGGTTTTACGCTCGATGATTGTGACGGTCGGGGCTGGCCCGGCGGTGGTGAAGCGAATGATGCGACCGAGTTCGATCACGGAGCGCCAGGTGCTTTCGAAGATCACGCCGACGCTTGAACCATCTTTGCGGACGGCGAGCACAAAGGGGTGGGATTGATAGAGCGCCTTGGAGGCTTCGGTGTAGTCGAAGCAGTCGTTGTTGTAGAGCAGTTTGCGGCTGCCGTTGCGCAGCAATGAGCCCGCGACCTCGCCAGTTCCGTAGAAAGACGTGCCGGCTTCAAAGGCTACCTCGACATGGGCTTTGCCATTTTTGCGGGTGAAGCGAGGTCGGGCCAACCAAGGTGATGGTGTGGGCCCCACAAGCCGCGGCTGGCTGACATAAGCCGGGAAGGGCGGGAGTTGATCGAGCGTGGTGCCGGGGGGCGCGAACCGCACGACGTCATCGGCGATGAGGCCCGACTGGCCATGGGCGGGGCGCGAGGTTTGAAGGCGAACTGGCAAGGGCTACGAGGGTAGGAAGCGAGGGCTGGCGGCAGGCGGCCGAGACTGGAACCCGTTTCAAGGGGGTCTGCCTCAGGCGCTGCGTCGGACGGCGGCGTCGGCCATCATCGACAGGAGGCGCTTGGGTGCACCTTCGGGCACGGAAGCGAGGCGTTCTTTGGCGCGGCTGACGAGCGATTCCGCGGCCCGCTGGGCGTGGTCGATGGAACCGGTGGTGCGCATCGCCTGGACGAGGCCGTCGCGGGCGGCGGAATTGGGAGCGGCGGAGGGGTCGGAAAGCAACGACAGAACGCGGGCGCGAAGGGCGGATTCGGCGACCGAAAGACAGTGGATGACGGGGAGTGTGGCCTTGCCTTTTTCGAGGTCTTTGCCGACGGACTTGCCGACCACGCGTTCATCGCCGGTCAAGTCCAGCAGGTCGTCTTGGATCTGGAAGGCGACGCCCAGGTCTCTGCCGAACCCTGCGAAGACGGCGGAGCCTTTGGCATCGAGGCCGGCCGCGGCGGCTCCGAGTTCGCAGGCGCACGCGATGAGTTCGGCGGTCTTGCGTTCGACGATCTCAAAGTAGGTGGGTTCATCGAGCGAAAAGTCTTCGCGGTGGTGCAGTTGCAGGAGTTCGCCCGCGCACATGGCCGCGCTGGCGCGGCCGACGGCGAGTGAGTAGCGTTGATCCGCGAGGGAAGCGCAGAGGGAGAAGGCCGAGGCGATGAGGTAGTCGCCGAGGATGACGGCCGTCTCGTTGCCTTTGAGGCGGTTGACAGTTGCTCCGCGGCGGCGGGTGTCGGCTTCGTCGAGTACATCGTCGTGAACCAACGTCGCCATGTGCACCATCTCGCAGACGGCGGCCAACACGTCGTGCTCGCGGGTGGTTGTGCCGGCAGCCATGCCGCTTGCCAGAACGAGGGTCGGGCGGAGCATTTTGCCGCGGTATCGCTCGATGTGGCTGCACAACTGGTTGACCGGGGGAAGATCGGAGACGAGGTGTTCATCGAAGACGCGAGAAACGCGTTCGAGGCCTTCACCGATCTGGACCATGAGCCCTGAAACTTCTGGCGGGATGTCCGTGAGGCCCTGCATCGGTGAAGGGTATTCCGTGAGAAGATGCGAAGGGGGTTTGGAGGGCTTTAGTGGCCGCCACGGGCCCGGCGCAGCAGGACGACAAGCACCGGCCCGCCGACGAGGGCGGTGACCACGGAGATGGGCATTCGACCGGAGCCAAAGTCGGCGAGGCGCACCAGCGTGTCGGCCCCGATGACGAGCACGGCCCCCACGAGCACCGATGCGGGCACGAGCGAACGGTGCGAAGAGCCCAGCATGAGCCGGACGGTGTGCGGGGCCACGATTCCGATAAACCCGATCGGCCCGGCGATGACGACCGTGCCCGCCGTGACCAACCCTGAGACGATAATGAGGGCGGCCCTGAGGATGGGCACGGGGACCCCGACTGAAGCGGCCTCGTCATCACCCAGGCTGAGGCAATCGAGCGCAAATGCACGCGACCAGGCGAAGCCGCAGCCAGCCAGAACCAGGCCTCCGATGACAAGCACTTCGGTCCATGAGAGATCGGTCTCGCGGATGGAGCCCAGCAACATTCTTTGTGCGGCGACGCCCTGATCTGGAAGCAAGTGGGTGATAAATTGCGTGGCCGCGGAACAGACGATGCCGATGACCACGCCGACCAGCAGGAGCGTGAAGGGATCGAGGAGGCCCCGCCTGCGGCCCAGGGCATAGACCAACCCCAAAGCGGCAAAGCAACCCACGGAAGCGCCCACGGTGGCGGAACCGGCGTTGGCGATGCCGAAGCCGGCGAGGTGGGCGAGGTAGACTGAGACGGCCACGCCGAGCCCGCCGCCGGACGCAAGGCCGAGCAGGTCGGGCGATGCCAAGGGGTTCCGCAGGAGGGATTGCAAGAGGACGCCAGCGAGGGCGAGCCCGCCACCCACGGTGGCCCCGGCGATGAGGCGGAACGCGCGGATGCCGAAAATCTCACCGTGGGGCCAGCCGAAGCCCGTGGCACCCGAGCAGAAGGCGAGGAGGACCACCCCGATGGACGCGGCGACGAGCGCGACCCATTTCCAGGCAATCGCGGGGGAAGTTGGGGGTCGGTCGGTGGATGACACGGGTTGGTGCACGCGGGGAGAGGCTATCGCGCCGGGTTAGCCCGTGCATCGGGGACTTGGGACTTCGAACGCGCGTACCATTGGCCCCTCTTGAACGGAGACCGGCTTTGGCTCAGAAGTCTTTTCGGTGCAAACTTGTGACCCCGACCGCCGCACTCGTTGACGATGCCGTGGTTTATGCCTCGGTTCCGGCTTCGGACGGCCTGATGGGCTTTCTGCCCGGCCGTGCCCCGATTTTGGCTCGCCTAGGGACGGGCGAATTGAAACTTGATTTCGCCGACACCGAGAAGGGGGCGGGCGGGAGTCGGGTATTCGTCGTGAGCGGCGGCATCGTGCGGATGGAAGCCGACAAGATGACCATTCTGGCGGAACAGGCCGTCGCGACCGAGAACATTTCGCCCTCGACGGCGGAATCGGATTTGCGGTCGGCGAAGACTCCGGCGGAGACCGAATTCGCCAGGGCGAAGTTGAAGGCCGCGAAACCCGGCGGCGGGATCTAAGCGGCGGTGTTCGTGACGCTGGGGAGGCGTTGCGGAATTCAGCGTCTGCGGCTGGTTGCCCGATCCATATCGCGTTTGGCTTCGCGGGTCGCGATGGATTCGCGGCGGTCGCTCTTGGTCTTGCCTTTGCCGAGGCCGATCAGAAGTTTTGCGTAGCCGTTTTTGAAGTACAACTTGAGCGGGACGATGGTCATGCCCTTGATCTGAACCTTGCGGAAGAGTTTGAGGATTTCTTGCTTGTGGGCGAGGAGCCCGCGCGGACGGACGGGTTTGTGCCCCATGGCAGCGGCGGGACCGTAATCACCAATGAGGACGTTGTAGAGTTCGAGTTGCGGCGGGTTGTCCTGCACGCGGACGTAGCCCTCGGCGAGCGAGACAAGGCTCTGCCGGACGGCCTTGACCTCGGACCCTTTGAGGATGATGCCGACCTCGAGTTCATCGGAGATCGCGTAATCGAAGCGGGCCCGGCGATTTTCGATGGTGGGGCCGTCGGGCTTGTCTTTTTTCTTGGCCATGGGCGGGAACGAAATTCGAGAGACGAAGGTGGGGGAAGGGGCAGGGTGAGATTGGTCGGGTCGTTATTGGAAACGGACCGGATTGGTGATGGTGCCGATGCCGCTGACCTCGACCTCGACCGTGTCGCCGTGCTTGAGGTAGATGGGGGGCGTGCGGGCGAACCCTACACCGCTGGGGGTGCCAGTGAGGATGAGCGTGCCGGGGAGCAGCGTGGTGCCGCGGCTGATTTCGTGGACGAGGGCCGCGACTGAGAAGATCATGTCGGAGGTGGGCGTGTCTTGCATGAGCACGCCGTTGACGCGGCATTTGAGATTCAGGGCCTGAGGGTCCGGGACTTCTGACGCGGGGATGACTCTGGGGCCAATCGGGCAGAAGGTGTCGAAACTCTTGCCGCGATTGAACTGGCCGCCCGAGCCGTCTTTCTGCCACCAGCGGGCGGAGACGTCGTTGGCGGCGACATATCCCAGGACACAGTGGAGGGCCTCGGAAAGCGGGACGTCGCGCACCATGGCGCCTGAGGGCTGCCAACCGATGATGACGCCCAACTCGGCTTCAAAGTCCACCTGATCGCGGTCTTGGCAAACTTTGGGGATGACAATGGCGTCGCCCGAGCGGATGGCGGCGAACGGGTTTTTGGTGAACAGCACCGGCCGTTCGGGCGGGGCCTTGCCTTGCTCGCGGGCGTGTGCGGCGTAGTTCTGGCCGACGCCAATGATGTGCCGAATCGGGACTTCGCCCCTGGGCGAGGCGACGCAGAGGCCGAATGGGGTGGGGGTGAGGTTCATGGGGGCGTTGAGGAACGGTGGAAACGGCGGGGTGCCTGTTTAGCGGTTTTCCATTCCGGCCTTGACATGCATGGTGGCGGGGATGGTGGCCATGGTGTGGAGGCCCGGGGGGGCCTTGAGGATTCGGGGGATGGCGTTGATGACGATTGCCGAGGTGGCGATGTCGCCGTGGACGCCACCAGGCATGACAAAGTCGAGCGGGGGCTCGCCCTCGACCACGATTCGGTCGTGGGGGTCCTTCTGGCCAATGGCGGCTTGGAATTCGAGGTGAAGGACGCAGCGTTCGTCGTAATAGCCGCGGGCGACTTGGCGCACGCCGGCGACCTTGCCGCGGGGGATGGTTCCGAGGCCGCAGACGAGGTCGCGGTCGGCCTTGACGGGTCCGATATCTTCTTCCCAGCGTTCGAGGGGCAAGCCGACGTAGTGGGCGATGAAGTGGAGGCTTTCTCCGAGGCCGACGTGGCGGAGGGTTCCCTCGCGCACGCGGGCGGCAAACTGTTCATCATCGAGGCCGGCCCCGATTTTTTTCTGGAACGGGATGCGGCGGGCGGAGGCGTCTTGAATGCGGTAGCAGGCGATGCCGCGGACGCTCTTGCTGACGCAGGTGAGGAAGGCGGGGAGGGCGTCCATGAGGAAGCCTGGGTTGACGCCCGTGCCGAGGAGGCGGCCGCCGTACTTCTTGGCGAGTTCATCGAGTTCTTCGGCGAGGGCGACGTGGCGGAGCCATGGGTAGACGAGTTCTTCGCAGGTGCTGACGATGGCCTTGCCTTGCCGGAGGAGGTCGCGAAACGTCTGCACGCAGGAGCGGAGATCGCTGGCGGTGCTGACGATGGCGCAATCGACCTGGTCCCATTCTTGCACGTCGGCCAGTGAAGGCACAATGCGGATTTTGGGGCTGGCGTTGGGGACGAAATTGACAAGCGGCTGTCCGGCGAGTGAGGGCGAGGAATCGACGGCGGCCACAACATGGCCTACGTCGCGCTCGATGAGGTCGCTGAGGATCCGCTGTCCGAGAGGCCCGATGCCGACATGAAGGATTCGTTTCATAGGGGGGGAAGGTTAGGTGGGGCGGTGATTGCGGGCGTGTCAGTCCGGGTGCATTCGCCAGAGGCGACGGATGGCGGAAAGCAACTTGTCGATGGTGGCGGGTTCGGTGCCGCGTTTTTCGAGGACGTGTTTCGCCATAGCGACACCGGCCTCGCCTTCCTCAAAGACGACTGCGTCGGCGCCGGCGAGGAAGAGGCCGTCGCGCTCGGCAAGGTAGCGGGCCCTGACGGTGATCTCGATAGTGCTGTTTGCCTCGCGGGCGAGGCGGACCAACGCCCCTCGCCCTTCGGCGTGTGGAAGGGTTAAGACGAGGTGAGTGGCGCGTCCGATACCGGCCTGTTCCAGCACTTCGCGACGGGTGCCGTCACCGTAGATGGCGGGATGACCTGACTTGTTGAGGGATTGGACGGTCTCGATGTTCATATCGATGACCGCGGTCTCCATTCCGGCATCCCGGAGCAGGGCGTCCACCACGCGGCCGACCGGGCCGTAGCCGACGATGACGGCGAGCGGCCTTTGGGAGGACGCGATGCTGGCCCGGGCGGGGGAATTGATTTCGCGGGTACGGCGGTCGTGGAGGGCGTTCAGCAGTCGCCACAACCAAGGCCAGCGCTGGATCAAGCGTTCGATGGATTCGAGCGACCGGAAGAGGAGGGGGTTGATGGTGATGGAGATCATCGCCGTGGCGACGAGCACGTGCATGCCCTCTTCGGGCATCAGGTTGTTCTCTCGGGCGACCTGCGCGAGGATGAAAGAGAACTCGCCTATCTGTGCCAGACCGATGGCCACGGTGAGCCCAGTGCGGGCGGGGTAGGCCCGGAGGGCGACGATAATGATGGCGGCGAGGGGTTTGAACACGAGGACGACGGTGAGGCCCGCGGCCACGAGGGCTGGGTGGGCGATCACAAACGCGGGATCGAAGAGCATTCCGACGGACACGAAGAAGAGGACGGCGAACGCGTCGCGCATCGGGAGTGCATCGGCGGCGGCCTGATGGCTGGCGGGGGACTGGGCGACCACCATCCCGGCGAGGAACGCTCCGAGCGCCACGGAAGAACCGAAGAGCATCGCGGATCCGACGGCGATGGTGATGGAGAGCACGAGGACGGTGAGTGTGAAAAGTTCGGCCGAACGGAGTTTGGCGACTTGGTGCAGGATCCAAGGGACGACCTTTGATCCGCCGAGCAGCACGACGGCGACCATGGCAAAAAGTTTGACAATCGCCCAGCCGACGCCGATGAGCCCTGAGAATTTGCCAGCCTGAGGTGTGGCGGCGGGATCGAGCGTTGCGGGATCTACCGCGAAGATAGGGACCATGACCAGGGCAAGGACGATGAGTATGTCTTCGACGATGAGCCATCCGACGGCGACGTGACCGTGGGTTGTGTTCAGCATTCTGCGGTCCATGAGAACGCGGAGCAGCACCACGGTGCTGGCGACGGCCATGGCCATTCCGAGGACCACCCCAGACTTCACGGGCCATCCGAAAAAGTGAAAGATTCCGACGGTGGCCAGAGTGGCGACGAGGCTTTGGCCGATGGCACCGGGTATGGCAACGCCTTTGACGGCGAGCAAATCTTTGAGGTGAAAGTGCAGGCCGACACCGAACATCAAAAGGATGACGCCGACTTCGGCGAGTTGTTGAGCCAAGTCCACGTCGCCCGTGAAGCCGGGTGTGTAGGGGCCGATGACAACCCCCGCCAAGAGGTATCCGACGATGGGTGAGAGGCCGAGTTTGTGCGTGACAAGCCCCAACACCCACGCGGCGGCGAAGGCCGCGGCGATGGTGGTGAGGAGCGGGAGGTTGTGCATCGAGGCACCGAGCAGGATCATGGAACTCTGATGCATGGGCGAAGTGTACTTCCACCAATTGATGAAGAACCGCGAACCGCCCGGGGGCTTTTAAGGAGGTCAGATCACTTCGGGGCTGTCGGGCTTTCTGGTCGTGCCGTTCTCGGCTGCGTGGGGGGTCGCGCGCGACGCCATGGCTTCGGCACTGGCGGGGTCGATATCGATGCCGGTCAGTTTCTTGATGAGTGAGGACAATGCGAGGCCGATGGCAGCGCCGCTCGCTCCTGCGATGCTTTTGACCTCGGGCGGAGTTGTTTGGTTGAGGCCGTCCATGAACATGCCGATGGACTGGCCCTGCATGAGCGAGGACATCATCCTCTGGGCCGTCAGCGGGTCTCCGTAGATGGTCATGTTGCTGGCGGCAAGGGCGCGGCCCGTGGCCTCGGCGGATGCGATGCGTGCCTGCTTCTCGGCTTCGATCTTCGCGAGTTCGACCTGGAGGTCGAGCGCGATGCGCTCGAACCGGGCCT
>Ga0105049_10001342_pt1 | contig 28986 bp, 23 predicted proteins | sample MAT06_FD_78087 | JGI IMG/M metagenome (GOLD analysis project Ga0105049, IMG submission 78087) | Freshwater microbial communities from Lake Fryxell liftoff mats and glacier meltwater in Antarctica - MAT-06 | ecosystem: Environmental > Aquatic > Freshwater > Ice > Liftoff microbial mat | place... | reverse complement strand
GCAGGGAGCGCGCCTCCAATTCCTTATCCCTACTGGCATCAGCGCAAGTACGCCGCTCAACGTAATCCTGATTTAGTACGCTGAGTATGGACAGTTGATTGCGAAAAAATTCACATTGTTGACTTCTGTGAATGCATATTGTATACAATTAGACAGAGTGGCAATATTGATTTCGTATGCCCGATTTGTAAACATGAAAAGTGTTTTAAAACATGGCGGTTTTTTATCAGATTCGTGCAGTCACTTTACGTGAGCAGGTAGCAGAGCAAATCCGCATTGCTATCATTGAAGGGCGCTTGAAACCCAATGATCACATTGTTGAAACTACGATTACGGAACAGCTGGGGGTAAGCCGTACCCCGGTCCGTGAAGCGCTTATCATCCTAGAGCGTGAATCGCTGGTCGTATCGGTCCCTAATCGCGGCTGTTTTGTGCGCGCCTTCAACGCCGATGATATTCGTGCGCTTTTTTCCATGCGTGTGGCATTGGAAAACTTCGCCGCCGAACTCATCATCAATCAACTAAATTCTGTCGATTATGCTGCACTGAATGTTTTGATCAGCCGCCAAAATGACGCGATCACCGCGGCGGACTTCAAGCAGGTTCGCAGCACCGACATGTCATTCCACCAATACTTGATCACCATCAGCCATCACCCGCACCTGATGCGGAACTGGCAAGAAATCGTCGCGCAAATCGCCGCTGTGCTGTACATCCGTGCTGAAGGACAGGCGAACTACAACGAATACCTAGCGATTCAGGATCATCAGCACATCCTGGAAGGGTATATCGCACGCGATCTTGACCGCATCATAGCCGAAAACCGCCGCATCAATGCGCGGGTTGAAGCGGAGTGCTTACAGGCACTTGAAAAACTTCGCGCCGGTATGAAGTAAGTACCGCCCACTTCGGGCTTCACCGTTCACTGATGAACGATAACAGGAGCGTATGATTAATTTTTTAAAGCATATGAGGAGGTGCAACACACAACGATTGGTATAAGTCGTGTTTTCAATGCTTACCTTTTTATTTAATCATAAGGAATGAAGGAAAAATGAAACAGCATTTCTACAAAATCAGATTAGTGGTTCTCGTTGCGCTCCTTAGTCTCTCGATGATGATTGGGGTGGTTCGCGCCCAATCCGATACGACGATTTGTTTTGGCTTCCAAGACCTTGAAACCGAATTCTGGGTCGCGGGACACCGTGCGATCACCCAAACCCTGCGCGATCAGGGAATCGAAGTCCTGGAATACAATGCCAATGAGGACCCGAACCGTCAGCTTGAACAGATTCGCGAGTGTATTTCGCAGGGTGTCGATGGCATCATCATCATCCCGCAGGATGGTGACAGCGCCGTGACCATCATCAACGAAGCACAAGCGAACGATGTGCCGATTGCGGTATTCAACCGCCCGCCGAATGACCGCTCACGCGGTATCACGGTCGTTGCCGACAATGTGAGCGCGACCGAACAGGCTGTCGAATTCATCGCCCAGAAGGCGCTTCGCCAGTTTGAAATCACCGGTGAAGCAGTTACCCCGCTCATCCTCGTTGGCGCATTGCAAGACACCAACGCGATTGGTCGGCGTGATGGGTTCTTCAATGTAATCACACGTTACAACGAACGCTACCCCGGTCTGTTCAACACCCCCATCGAAGTAGCGACGGAATGGGATGCGGCGACTGCACTAGCGAACCTTGAAGCCGCGATTACGGCAAATCCGGATGTGGACTTCATCTTCACATCGTCGGACTTCCTGTTCCCGACGATCCGTTCTGTCCTCGAACCGCGTGGCATGTGGCAACCGATGGGAACGCCCGGTCACGTTTTGCTGGCAGGGTTGGACGGTGACGCAACGGCTTGTATGCTGATCGATGAGGGCTATGTCGATGCGACGGGCGTGCAAAACCTGTTCCTTGAAGCCGAACTGACCATGAATCGCCTTCTGGCGGCAATCGCTGACGGTGAAACCCAGCCGAACGAAGTGCTGATCGACCCCGGTTTCGCGCTGACAGCAGGAAACATTCAGTTCCAGCGTAGCGATATGTGGGGCTGTGTCCTGTATGACGAGGGCTTCCTCAATCAGTAACTTTGATCCGCTTTTTTGAGCGTGAATTCGGTGGCAGACTGCCGCCGAATTCACTTTCGCCACACCATTGTCAGTGCTCCGGCGAAACTCGCCCGTTAATGAGGATGTTTTATGACCACCCTTGATCAGCGCCAGCGGGCAAAAACAACGTCCAGCGATTCGTCCGTGAAGCGTTTCGCACAAAGTTTCCTTCTTTCAGATTACTTTGTCTTGTATTTGACCTTGATTTTTTTCGTCACCGCCGCAGTTTTCTTCCCGACGCTTGGCACGCCGGGCAATATTTCCAATCAACTGCAAAATATGTGGCCCCTGCTTGCCATCGCCATCAGTCAAACGTTCGTGCTTATTCTGGGCGGCATTGATCTTTCGGTGGGCTCGACAATGGGATTTACCAGCGTGGTCGGCGCGATTGTCATGGCGCAAACCCTCGATCCGTCTTTCTTTGACCGTAGCCCGCTGTGGGGAACGATATTTATGCGCCCCGAAGGTGGCATTATGGCGGGCAGCGAATGGGCGACACTCGTGGGCATTCTGGTCATGTTAGCATTGGGGACACTGATCGGTTTCCTTAACGGATTCGCTATCACGCGCTTCAACCTTGCGCCATTCATGGTAACGCTCGTCAGTTCGACCTTCTTTGCTGGATTTGCCCTGTGGCTCACCCAGTCGCGCAATATCTCCGGGTTGCCGGAAGCGTTTTTGACTTTAGGTAAAGGTGACATTATCTCCATCTATCTAGGCCCTAAACTGACTTCCGACATAGCACGGCGTGACATTCTGCCATTCATCACGTACCCGTTCGTAATTTCGGTTGGGTTGGCGATTGCGGCACAGTTTTTGCTGTCGCGCACAGTCTTCGGGCGGCGTATGTTCTCGATCGGTACAAATCGCCGCGCCAGTGAAATATCCGGCATTCCCAGTCGTAGCGTGATCACCCGCGTGTATATGTTAAGTGGTTTCTGCGCGGCGGTCGCTTCGGTGATGTATTCTGCGCGGTTGGGCATCGGTCAGCCGTCACTTGGCGGTGGAAACCTACTCCTTGACATTATCGGCGCGGCGGTTATCGGTGGAACAAGCCTGTTCGGTGGCAAAGGGTCGGTGCGTGGGACATTCTTCGGTGTGGCATTCTTCGTACTGCTATTGAATATCCTGAACGCGATGCGCCTCTCTCCATTTGTGATCGATGCGGTCAAAGGTGTGATCATTCTGCTGGCGGCGCTGATCGACATCACCCGGACGCGCCTCATCAACCGAGAACAGCGATCATGACTGCGTTCCTTGAACTTCAGGACCTGACCAAAAGTTTTTATGGGATTGCCGCCGTCAAAGGCGTAAGCCTGAACATCAAAACAGGGCAAACGCTCGGCTTGATCGGACAAAATGGCGCGGGCAAATCGACATTGATGAACTTAATTGGTGGGGTAGTTCACCCCGATAGCGGCGAGATGCGTCTGACTGAAAAACTATACGCGCCACGCACGCCGGCTGATGCTCAACGCGCCGGAATCGCGTTCATTCACCAAGAATTGAATCTGTTCACCAACCTCACGATTGCGGAAAACATCTTCATCACTGGGTTTCCGCGCAAAGGGGTGTTGGGTAGCATTGATACCGCCAAGATCAAGTCGCTCACCCGTGATCTGCTTGCCTCGGTGGGGTTGCAACTTGATCCCAGTACGAATGTGGATCGCATTTCGCCGGGAGAACGCCAACTGGTCGAAATCGCTAAGGCGCTGTATCAGGACGCATCGCTCATCATTTTCGATGAGCCGACAACATCGCTCACCGCGCGTGAAACGGAGCGCCTGTTTGCGATCATGAATCAACTGCGCCAGCAGGGTAAGGGACTGGTGTATATCTCGCACATCTTAGGCGATGTGAAAAAACTGGCTGACGAAATCGCCATCATGCGTGACGGGGAACTGGTCGCGTATGAACCTGCTTCGGCGTTCAGCATACAGCGCATGATCGCACAGATGGTCGGGCGCAGTATCGAACAACTTTATCCGCCACGCACCGCTGCCCCCACTAATATGCCGCTTCTCGCGGTCGAAGGGGTCAATGCCGCGGGCATCGTTAAAGAGATTTCTTTTACCCTGCATAAGGGAGAGGTCTTGGGCTTGTTCGGATTGATGGGTTCGGGACGTACCGAATTGGCACGTATGATTTTCGGGATTGACGCCTTCGAGCGCGGGAATATTCGCGTTGAAGGCGAGTCGATCACATCCCCTAGCCCACGCAAGAGTATTCGTCACAAAATTGCCTTCGTGACCGAAAATCGGCGTGAAGAAGGCTTGTTGATGAGCATCGATATCGCCAATAATATCAGCCTTGTCTCACTGTTGGACTTCGCTGGCGGTTTGATATCGGTGATCGACCAGCGTGAGATGACCGCCGCCGCGCAACAAACCGCTCAGGTGCTTCAACTTAAGAGCGGCGATATTCGCTACCAGCACGCCAAAGCGTTGAGTGGCGGCAATCAGCAAAAAGTGGTGATTGCCAAGTGGCTGCTCTCCGAACCGATGATCTTCATCATGGACGAACCGACACGGGGCATTGATGTAGGCGCGAAGTATGAAATTTACACCATCATTGATCGGCTCGCGTCGGAAGGGAGCGGCGTGTTGATTATTTCGTCGGAATTGGATGAATTGATCGGCTTATGTGATCGCATTCTAGTGATGAGCAGAGGCGAAATTTATGGCGAATTCAGCCGTGAGCAGTTCCAAGAAGAAACGATCCTCCGCGCTGCGTTCCGCCAAGACGACACAGCCATCCCGCACAACCATGACGGTGTGCGGGAAGAAGCGGGGAAACAGGATTAAACATCATGCCGGGTGAACGGTTTAATATACTGCGGTTCTTGCTCAATCATTCGACACTCGTTTTGTTCATTGCGGTCTTTGCCCTGTTCGGGCTGTCGTCGCCGCGCACGCCCGTTGAGATCGCTGGAATAACGATTGATTTTCCGCGTTTTTGGTCGCCAGAAAACATTTTTAACATGGTCAAACAGGCGGCGGTATTCGCGGGCATTATCGGCGTAGGCATGACGTTCGTACTGCTGACGGCGGGGATCGACCTGTCGGTTGGCTCGAATATGTATCTGTCGGTTGTCGTGTCGGGGTTGCTGATGCGGTCTATCGGTTTGGAGATTATCCCGGCACTGCTGGTATCGCTGATGGTGGGAACCCTGTTCGGCGCGTTCAACGCCTTCTGCATCCTCCGTTTGAAGATCATCCCGTTCATGACCACACTCGCCACACTGGTGATCGGACGCGGGTTGGGGACGTTTCTCACCGATTCTCAACAGATCGATTTCCCCGAACGTATGAATGCTTTCGGTCAAACGCTGGTCTTCGGGGTTATTCCCATGCCGATTGTGGTGTTTGGGATCGTGGTGTTGGTGAGTTGGTATATCCTCTCACGCACACCGTTCGGACGGCAGGTGTACGCTGTCGGTAACGACATCGAAGCGGCGAAAAAAGCGGGCATAAACACAGATCGCACGCTGGCGATGGTCTATATCATCTCTGGTTTTTGCGCGGGGCTGGCGGGCTTCATCCTTGCATCGCAGTTGGGTGGTCGTGTTGATCGTAGTTTTGCGGAAACCCGCGAATTCGATGCGATTGCGGCGGCGGTACTGGGCGGCACAAGTTTATTCGGTGGCGCGGGTAACGTGTTCGGCACAGTTATCGGCGCGATCTTGATTCAGATGGTAGGAACGGGGCTTCAGTTCAATCTCGTCAACCTGTATTTACAGCCGATGGCGCGGGCGTTCGTCATCTTCCTAGCGATCTTCTTCGACAGTCTGCGCGAAGCAAACATGAAAAAATTGAAACGGCGTTTTATCCGTCCGGTTGAGGCAGATGCGCCACCAGAGCCTCAGCCCTCATCGGCAGGAGATTGAGCCATGCTCCCTCGTATTTATGATGGTAGCGGTAGCCCCGCGCCGGAGCGGATTACGCTGCGCGCTGGAAAGCTGACAATAACGTATCAAGCTGGAATGCTGTGCTATATCCGGTTTGGCAATCATGAGATCGTGCGTGGGATTTATGCGGCTGTGCGCGATCACAACTGGGGAACCATCCCGTTTACTCTGAGCGACGTGGTGATCGAGCAGCATGATACCTCATTCGTAATCACATTCACCAGCGATCATGTGCAGGGGGATATTCACTTCGCATGGCGCGGTACAATCATCGGCACGAACGAGAGCGAGATCACCTTCTTGTTTTATGGCGAAGCGCTGACGAGTTTCCGCCACAACCGGATCGGCTTCTGCGTGCTTCACCCGATGGATATGGCTGGAAAAGCGCTTACGATTGAACACACGAACAGTGAGACGGAACAGGGCGAATTTCCTAGGCTGATCGCGCCACGCCAGCCCTATTTTGATATTCGCGCCATCACTCATGAAGTGATCGAGGGCGTGCAGGTGGCAATCCTTATGGAGGGCAACACCTTCGAGATGGAGGATCAGCGTAACTGGACGGACGCGAGTTTTAAGACATACTGCACGCCGCTCAGCCTGCCATATCCGGCGCAGATCGATGCGGGAACGCACATCAGCCAGAAAATTACTGTGCGGTTGATCGGTAATGCGGCGACTGTGGATGTTAGCGAACCTGCGCCAACCCTGCACCTAGGCACTCCAGAAAACTTGCTTCCCTTGATTGGATTGGGTACAGCAACGCACCATGAGCCTTTGACGACACGTCAAATCGCACAATTGAAACGACTGCGGCTCGACCATATCCGTGTCGAAGTTGATTTTGATGCGGGTTGGGAACAACGCTTATTAAACAATTGGAACGAAGCACAAGCGCTGAGTGCTCATCTGCTTGTGGTTGCACGATTGACCCCTAATGAGGCTGATTACCAATTGCGTGAGCTTCAGCGCGTATGGACTGCCAACGGGATGACCGAACGGATCATGCCGCTCTCTGCTGGGGAGTTCACAACATCCGACTCAACGTGGACAGCGGCGCGAACTTGTTTCGACAACCATACTCTGAGCGCTGGAACCGATGGTTATTTCACCGAGTTAAACCGCAATCGACCGCCACAATCCGCAGAGATAACGGTGTATTCAGTCAACCCACAGGTTCACGCTTTCGATAATGCCACACTCATTGAAACACTGCCGGTGATTGGTGAAACCGTGGTCAGCGCGCGCCACTTTTCTGATGGACTGATCTGGGTATCACCCGTAACGTTCAAAATCCGCCGCAACCCTGCTGCGACTGCACCCGAAGCACCCACATCACCGGGTCAGCTTCCGCCCCAAGTCGATCCGCGTCAGATGTCGCTTTTCGGTGCAGGCTGGACGATGGGTGCGATTGCGTCTGTTTCGCGGGTGGGCGCGCACAGCCTCACCTTCTATGAGACGACCGGATGGCTTGGTATTATGGAGCTTGAGAGTGGATCGCCGTTGCCAGAGTTGTTCCCATCGATCCCCGGCGGCGTGTTCCCGATGTATCATATATTCGCGGATGCAGGCGAGATGCACCCGGCGAGTGTGAGGGCGTTCACCTCATCACACCCGCTTCGGTTCAGCGGATTGGCACTGCAAAACAACACAAAACGCCGTTTGCTTGTCGCCAATCACACACACGAGCGGCAGACGGTCACGATCAGCGGGATCAGCGGCGGATGGGTGATGAAGTCACTCGATGAGTATAGCGCCGAATTCGCCATGCGCGACCCAGAGGCATACCGCGATCAGCCGGGAACGCTCATCGCCGCTGACGAGTCTGGTTGGCATCTGGATCTGTTCCCCTACGCGGTAATGCGACTGGATCAGGACTGCTCATCATGAGCGACTATATCCGCGCACATTATCTTATCGAAACCGCGCATGATCCCCAGCAAGTCGCCGAAACGATGGCGGGTGAACAATCCGCCGGAACGTTTATCCGTGTCCCCGGCGAAACGCCTGAATTACTTGCGGCGCACGGTGCGAAAATCGAAAGCCTGACGGTGATCGAAACGGTCAAGTCTCCGTCGCTACCGGGGAGTAAGCCGCCTAAAAACGGGAGCGTGGGCATTCAGCAGGCGCGGGTGACGCTCTTGTTTCCGTTTGCTAACATCGGCGCATCGCTGACGACGCTGTTCACGGCAGTGGCGGGTAATTTATTCGAGCTGGGCGCGTTTAGTGGGCTAAAACTGCTTGATATGGAGATTCCGTCTGCCTTCGGGGCGTATTATCCTCTGCCCGCGTTCGGCATTGATGGAACACGGCGCTTAAGCGGCGTATTTGATCGCCCGTTGTTCGGCACGATCATCAAGCCGAGCGTGGGACTCACGCCCGATGCGACCGCCGAACTGGTTAAGACGTTGGCGGAAGCGGGCTTAGACTTCATCAAGGATGATGAACTTCAAAATAACTCACCGCATTCGCCGCTGGCGGCGCGTGTCAAAGCCGTGATGCGCGTGATCAACGATCACGCCGATAAAACAGGCAAGCGTGTGATGTACGCCTTCAACGTAACGGGTGACCTAGACGAGATGCGGCGCGGGCATGATGTCGTGTTGGCACATGGTGGGACGTGCATCATGGTCAACCTGATTTCGGTCGGGTTGGTCGGCGTGATCGAACTGCGGCGGCATTCACAGCTTCCGATTCACGGACACCGCGCTGGGTGGGGCATGTTCAGCCGTCATCCCCTGTTAGGCATGGAGTACCCCGCCTTCTCGAAGTTTTTCCGGCTGGCAGGCGTGGATCACCTTCACGTCAACGGCTTGAATAATAAATTTTGCGAAAGTGATGCCAGTGTGATCGCCGCCGCCCGCGCTGTCCAGACTCCGATGCTGGGGATCGGCGCGGAAGCCGTCCCTGTGTTCTCGTCCGGGCAGTCCGCCAAACAGATCCCCGATACAGTCCGCGAAATGGGGAACCCCGACTGGTTGTTTCTCGCCGGCGGCGGGATCATGGGGCACCCGATGGGGGTTGGCGCTGGCGTGCGGGCGCTTCAGCAGGCATGGGGCGCGGCACGTGATGGGGTTCCACTGGCGCAGTACGCGCTCACCCACGAAGAACTCGCGGGAGCGCTGGAAAGGTTCGGATCATGACCCATGTTCAGCCGCTACTGCTCACCTATTATGGCGATGACTTCACCGGCTCCACCGATGTGATGGAAATCTTGCAGTGGGGAGGTGTGCCGACAGTGCTGTTCCTCGAACCGCCATCCCCGGATATACTGCGCGAACAGTTTCCCGGCGCACGGGCGGTTGGCGTAGCTGGGGTGAGCCGCAGCATGAGTCCCACGCAAATGGATCAAGCACTACCGCCGATCTTCAAGGCGCTACAAATACTCGGCGCGCCGCTGGTGCATTATAAAATCTGCTCTACATTCGATTCGTCCCCGACTATGGGGAGTATCGGTCACGCGGCGGAAATTGGTATGCAGGTGTTCGGGGAACAATCGATCCCGCTGATCGTCGGCGCGCCGTTCTTGCGGCGCTACGTCGCATTCAGCAATCTGTTCGCTCGCGTTGATGATGTGACCTATCGGCTTGACCGTCACCCTACGATGAGTAAACATCCGCTTACGCCGATGAACGAGGCGGATCTGCGTCTGCATCTCGCTCAGCAGACGCATCGTTCAATCGCCGCCTTTACGCTCTATCACCTTTCACAGCCGGAAGAAACACGCCGGGATCTTTTTGAGCGACTGCAAGCGGAGGGAAGCGGGTTTATCGTGTTCGACACGATAGATGATGAACATCTCCATGCCATCGGCGCCTTGATCGATGAAATGTGCGCCCAACGCACAACGGATTATCCGCTATTTGTGGTTGGCTCGTCGGGCGTGCAAAAGGCGCTAGCACTGTATTGGCGCATGAATGGAGTGATCGCGTCTGATCCCGAACCGCCTGCGCCGGTCGGCGCGGTGGATCAACTGATCGTTGTGTCGGGCAGTGCTGCGCCCGCGACCGCCGACCAAATTCGTTGGGCAGAGGCGCACGGCTTCACGCTGATTCGGCTCGACTCGGTGGCGCTGATCGACCCAGCAGAGGCGGATCAAGTGCGTGAGCAGGTGATCGCCCAAGCACTCGAAACCCTTAGCAGAGGGGCGAGTATTGTGCTGTACAGCGCGTACGGACCCGATGATCCGCACATCACCCAAACGAAAGCGCGTATGGCGCAGCTCGCGCTCGATCCGGCGACAGTCGGACAGCGTTTAGGGAGCCAGCAAGGCATGATTTTGCGCGCTCTGTTGGAAAAAAGCAGTCTGCGGCGGGCAGTTGTCACTGGCGGCGATACGTGCGGATATGCGGCGCGTCAGTTAGGCATTTACGCCCTCACTGCCATGATGCCGATCGCACCCGGCGCACCCCTTTGTAAAGCCTATTCTGCCGATCCCGCATTCAGCGGGCTGGAAATCTCATTGAAAGCGGGTCAGGTTGGCAAACAGGACTATTTTGCAAGTATTCTGCATGGTTCGTTATAGGAGATCAACTCATGGTACTTAAAGTCGCCTTGATGGGCGCTGGTGGCAAGATGGGTCAGCGCTTGACGGATAATTTGGTCAAACACCCGGATCGTTACGAGATAGCATATGTTGAAGTCAGTGAGGTTGGAATCGCCAACCTTGCCAAACGCGGTTTGAAGCCAACCCCACAGTCCGAGGCACTCAAAGATGCTGATGCGGTGATTCTCGCCCTGCCGGACAAGTTGATCGGCAAAATCACTCGCGAAATCATCGAAGATTTGAAATCGGGCGCGATGGTGGTCAGCCTTGACCCGGCAGCAGCCTATGCGGAAGTGATCCCACTGCGTGATGATTTGACCTATTACGTCACGCACCCGTGTCACCCGCCGATGTTCAACGATGAAGTGACTGAAGAAGCACGTACTGACTGGTTTGGCGGTGTGCAGGCGAAACACCACATCGTTTCGGCACTACATCGCGGACCGGAAGAAGATTGGGCGAAGGGCGATCAATTAGCCCGTGACATGTATGCCCCGGTGCTGAACAATTATCGGATCACCGTCGAACAGATGGCGATCCTTGAACCGGCACTAGTGGAAACCTTCGCAGCGACGTGCATCAGCGCGATCAAAGAAGCATATGACATCGCCGTTGAGATGGGCGTTCCGGCGGAGGCGGCATGGGAATTCCTGAGTGGTCACGCACGCATCGAATTCGCTATTATCTTTGGCTTTTCCGGCTTCCCATTCAGCGATGGTGCGAAGCTGGCGATTAAGAACGCCTACGATAAGATTTTCAAGCCGGATTGGAAAGAGAACATCATGAACATGGATGCGCTCAGACGCAGTGTGGCGGAAATCACCGACAGCCTCGATCAAAGATGAGGCGTGGATCGTGACTCGGCTCACGCTGGCGCATTACATACAGCTATTAGAGGAAGTGGGAGAACCTTTTGCAGTTCTCCCCTTACAGGATGGCGCATCGGCGCTGATCACACAGCGTGGCGGGCGTGTTTTGGGCTTATTTCCATCATCTGATGACGAAAACCTGTTCTGGACAAGTTCGGCATGGGAGTCGGCTGATGCGTTTCGTGCCTTCATCAAGCGCACCGATGGATGGCACTGGAATATCGGCGGAGATCGGGTGTGGATCGCGCCGGAGATCACCTACAACGTGCGTGATCGTCGTGACTTCGCCGGAACGTGGGATATTCCAAAAGCGATGGATCCCGGAAATTACAAACTTTCGAATTACACTGACAGCGGGAACGGGATTGCGATCAGTAGTCGTTTCATCTTGAACGGGTATCATCACGGCAATCTCATCGGGCATACTGAAATCGACAATACTCGTCATCTGAACGCAGGCGCGAACCCGATTGCAAATTACCCCATAAAGGGCGATGTTCACTTCATGGGGTATATCGATTGGTGCGAATTTGGGTTGATTCGACCCTACAATTCAACCGAGATGGGTACTCCCGCCGAAATTTGGTCTCTGGTTCAACTGAACGCAGGCGGAACCCTGATTGTCCCTGTGATTGGTGACGTGAGCGCCTCCGACTACGTAAAACCTGTGCCCGATTTTGCGCGAGCGGTCAAAAACGGCGCGATCCATTTGCCTTTAGACGGGCGCGAACAATTCAAAATCGGCTATAAAGCTCTGTGTATGACCGGACGCATGGGCTATTTTCATGATCTTCCAGATGGGCGGGCATCTTTGCTCGTGCGTCAATTCTACAACGATCCATCGAACCTGTACGCTGAAGAACCACCAGAAGAACCGGGGAATAGCGGGCATTCCGTACACGTTTACAACGACGGCGGCGCGGCGCATAACGGTCGCCCATTTTGTGAAATGGAGTGCAGCGGTCGCACGCTGGGCAGGCTTGATAAAGCAAAATGGATGGCATCGAATGAGCTGATGAGTTTGTGGGCTTATGTGGGTGAACCCGAAGCGATCCGCGATGTTTGCCGCTTGTTGCTAGGAAGTGCGCCATGACCAAACTCGGACTCGGCAGTTATGGCGTAGCGTGGGCTATTGGTATCCCCGGTTATCAGCCGCCAGCCGCCCCGCTCGACGCTTCTGGCATGATCCGGCTGGCAGACGAACTCGGCTTGAAGCTGGTACAAATCGCGGATAATCTACCGCTACACCCACTCGACAGTGATAGCCGCGTTCGCTTGCGTGGCGAGTTAGAGCGGCGCGGGATGGCGCTGGAAGTCGGCACACGGGGGATCGCCACCGATCACCTGCACCAGTACATCGACATCGCGCAGTTCTTCGGCTCACCGATTTTGCGCGTCGTGGTTGATACGGCAGTGCATTACCCCGAACCAGAGGACGTGGTGAGCCTTATTAAGGCGGCGCTCCCGGCGCTGAAAAAAGCAGGGATCACTCTGGCGATTGAAAATCATGACCGCTTTAAAGCAGGCACGCTCGCCAGCATCATTAAACGAATTGACGATCCGCATGTTGGCATCTGCCTAGACACAGTCAATTCGTTCGGTGCGCTTGAAGGCCCTGATGTGGTGGTCGGCGTGTTGGGTAAATACGTCGTCAACCTGCATTTAAAAGAATTCATCGTCAAGCGGGCGCGGCATAACATGGGCTTTGAAATCATGGGCGCACCTGCCGGACAGGGAATGCTCGATATTTCGTGGCTACTTGAACGACTTCACCATGAAGGACGCAAATTCAACGCAGTGATCGAAACATGGCTACCGCCAGAAGCAACGACACAGGCAACCATCGAAAAAGAGATGCATTGGGTCCGGCAAAGCATCTCTTATTTACGCACGCTGATCAAGGATTGATGAGATGGCAACAAAACTGCGTTTTGCACTATTTGGAACCGGCTTCTGGTCAGCCTATCAGTTAGGTGGCTGGATGCAAACGGGTGAGGTCGAATGTGTGGCGCTGTACAACCGCACCAAGTCGAAGGCGCTCAAAACAGCGGAACAATTTGGCATTGCGCCGGAGCATGTCTACGATGACCCATCGGCGCTGTTGGACAATGAACAAATCGATTTTGTCGATATTTGTACGGCGGTTGAAACCCATCTGCCGCTCACGCAGATGGCGGCGGCGCGGGGGTTGGCTGTCGTCTGCCAGAAGCCGATGTCTACAACGCTGGTGAGTTGTGAAACATTGGTCGCCGCGTGCAAATCAGCGGACGTGCCGCTGTACATCAATGAAAATTGGCGCTGGCAATACCCAATCCGCGCCTATAAAGCCGCGCTGGATCAGGGGCATATCGGCAAGGTGTTCCGCGCCAACCTTGACTATCGCACTAGTTTTCCGGTGTTCGATAATCAACCTTTCCTTAAAGAAATCGAACAGTTCATCCTCACCGATATTGGTAGTCACATTCTCGATGTTGCCCGTTTCTTGTTCGGCGAAGTCGTATCACTGTACTGTCAAACCCATCGGGTGCATCAGGATATCAAGGGCGAAGATGTGGCGACCGTCACCCTGACGACGCAGAGCGGCGCGGTGGTGATCTGTCAGTTGAGCTATGCTTCCCCACGTGAGCATGATCGTTTCCCTGAAACCTATATTCAGGCGGAAGGCGAACGCGGTTTCCTTGAACTCTCCCATGACTTTTGGGTGCGCGAAACCGTTGTAGGCGAACACGGCACTATCACGCACGCATCGCGTCACAAGCCGCCGCGCTTTGCATGGGCAGACCCTGAATATGATGTTGTGCATTCGAGCATTTATCCAGCGCAGTTGAACATCGCGCGGGCGCTCAAAGGGTTAGAAGCGTGCGAAACAACCGGGGATGACAATCTGAAAACGATGCGGCTTGTGTATAAATCGTATGAGTCCGCGCACACGAATCAAGTGATCTTGACCTTACCCTAGTTGGCGGACGAAGGAAATGTCCGTTAGACGGAGTATGAGGAGAGGAACATGGGACGCTATAAAAAGGTATTTATTCACCTACCCGTGCAGATCGCATTTTGCCCCAGTCCTATAGGGTTCATTATGTGTCTATAGGGTTCAAATTCAAGGATTTTGAGCTTAATCCTATGGATAGGTGAATAAATACCAAACAACTTAAACGATGGTTCTATAAGGTTCTAAAAGGCTCAAAATCACTTTCAAGCGTAAGCCCTGCGATTCATACCAAATCGAATTAGGGGCGAATACGACGTTACGCACCACACGACTTTCGTACGATCAATTCTGTGGGGAGAGTCACATTCACCGTAGGTGCGTCGGGTTCAGCAATGCGCCGAAGCAGCAATCGTACCGCCTCTTTGCCAACTTCGTAGGTCGGCTGTGCAATTGTTGTGAGCGGCGAACGCAGATGCGCCGCATACTCCATATCGTCGAAGCCAATGATTGCCATATCGTCCGGGATGCGCATACCACGCTCATTCAGTGCATTCAGTGCTCCAAGCATCATCCGTTCGTTGGAGACGAATAATGCAGTCGGGCGTTGGGGTTCATCGATGAATTTCAACGTCATCTGATAGCCACTATCGAACTCGAAGTTGCCAGCTTTGATGAGATTAGGGTCAACAGGGACATTCGCCGCCAGTAGCGCATCACGGTATCCCTGCAAGCGTTCAGTCGCAGTCGTCATTTTCAGATTACCGGCGATAATCCCGATACGGCGATGCCCCAGACTGAGCAAATGGGACACTGCCTGAAATGCGCCCTGTCGGTTGTCAACCTGTACTAGGTCAAATTTGCCGTGCGCTACCCCAGTATCGATGAGTACCACCGCCATACCGTCGCGTCGCAGCGCACTTAGGCGTCGCCCGTCGCTAAGATAGTCTTGCGGGTTAATGATGATCCCAAGGGCGCGCTCAGCCTGAATGACATCCATGTAATCCTGTTCGCGCTCAACACTGCCGCCCGTGTTGCACAACATGAGATTTAAATCATAAAAATAAGCGAGGTCGCTCACACCACTGATGATGGAGTGAAAATGATAGTTGTGAATGCCAGAGATCAGCAAGCCGATCAGTCGGCTGGTCGTCTGCGAGCGCAGGCGCTGTGCGCTCTGGTCGGGTTGATAGTTCAATTCCTGGGCTACCTGTAAAACTTTGCTTCGCACTTCCGCACGAACATAGGGTTTGTTTGCCAGTACACGCGAAACCGTCGCGCTGGAAACTCCGGCACGTTCTGCCACATCCTTGATCGTCGTGATCCCGTTCAAACTATGTCCTTGTACGCTTGTCTTGACTACTCAATATGCTGCACGCAAGCCAAGTATACATTGAAACGAAATATGTACACGTTTACAGAAGATTTGACATCGTTTCAGAAAAGGACTATGATAGCTATGAAACTGGTGTTTAAGGAGAAAAATGATGTTTTCAAAAGCATTTAAAACGCTAATCGTGCTGATTGTTGCCATGATGGGTCTCGTTGGTATAGCGCCCATCGCCGCCCAAGACCAAGTCGTGCTTGACTTTTACTTCTTGACCGACAGCGTAACCGAGCCGTATGTCCAGCAGATCATCGCAGATTTTGAAGTCGCCAATCCGAACATCGATGTCAACTTGTTGGGCTACCCGAACGAGTCGTACAAGACTGCGATTCAGGTCGCTATAGGCGCTGATGACGCGCCGGATATTTTCTTCAATTGGCCCGGTGAGGACACCGGACGGTTTGTGCGTGAAGGTAATGTGCTCGACATCACGGCATATGCTGAAAGCTTCGGCTGGAACGACGAAATCTCGCCAGCAGCGCTGGATGCCTATGTGTTCGATGGCAGACTGTATGGCGCACCTTACAGCCTAGAAGCGAAGTACTTTTATTACAACACGGATATTTTTGAGGGGAATGGCATCACCGTACCCACGACTTTTGACGAGCTATTGGCTGTGTGCGAAACATTACGCGCTGCCGGGATAACGCCGCTCTCGTTCGGCAATCAGGAACGTTGGGAAGGCGTGCATTACCTGTCGATCCTCAACCAGCGCATGGCGGGTGAAGCGACCATCGCCAGCGATTACACGCTGACCACCCCTGCGGACGAACTGTTCACCAATCCCGGTTATGCGGCAGCGTTCGGCAAGCTGCTGGAAATTCAGAATGCGGGTTGTTTCGCAGATGCGGTCAATGCGACGACTCCGGATGCGGCATTGGCTCAGTTTTACACCGAGCAGGTCGCCATGTATTATCAGGGAACTTGGATCATGGGGCAGCTCGACCAGAACGAGTTTGAAGGGCGCTACGGCATGTTCCGTATGCCACCGATCACTAGCGACGATGCGCAGGGCGATCAAGGTTATGCGCTCTTAGGCCCCATCGGGCTGGAAATTTCAGCGGGTACCGAACACCCGGACGAAGCTGCCGCGTTCCTGAATTACTTCATCTCGCAAGACGCGCAGGCGATGCTGGTGGAAGACCTGTCGCGTATCCCTGTACGTGGTGAAGCGGTGACTTCTGACATTGCCTCCGAAGCGATGATCAATGTGGTCGATGACCTCAACACTGCCACGGGAGCTGTACTCTGGCTGGACGTGATCTTGGATAATACCATCTCGGAAGTTTATCTGAACAGTATTCAGGAAGTGCTTGCTGGTACGCTGACGCCGGAAAATGCCGTGGCGCTCGTGCGTGAACAGGCGCTCGCTGTGCAGGCTGAACGCGCCGGCAGCTAAAATAATCTCTGCCTCAAATTCCCCTTTCATGCAACGAGAGGGGAATTTGAGGGGCAGTCAATATTGATATGTTTTTGATGGCTATAGGACTAAACAGATTTCTATGAGTCAAAACAGATTATCGGAGCGGACGGTCAGCGTCTTGCGGCGTGTGCGTACAGACCACCCGGCGCGCCTTTCATGGCGTGAAACGCGCGATGCCTATATCTTGGTCGCTCCGGCAGTGATCCTATTTGCTATATTCGTCATTTATCCCCTGATCAATACCGTGCTGCTTTCCTTCTACCAGTATGGGCTGACCGACCCCGATATCAAATTTGTACAGTTCGACAATTACATCCGGTTGTTTCAAGACCCGATCTTTTGGCGGGCGCTCCGAAACAACGGCAGTATTTTGGTCGGTTCGGTTGCCATTCAGGTCACGATTGGCGTGGTACTCGCTGCCGTCTTAAGTCGCGGCATCCGTTGGGGCAAAACATTCTTCCGCACGCTGCATTTCGCTCCCATTGTCATGTCAGCGGTGGCGGTCGGTGTGTTATGGCAGTTGATTTACGATCCCGGTATTGGCATCCTCAACCATACGCTGAGGGGGCTGAACATCCGCCCACCCGTGCAGGGCTGGCTTGGTGACCCGAATCTGGTGATGCTGTCGATTTTGCTGGCATCGGCTTGGCAGTATACGGGTTATGTTATGACGATCGTGCTGGCAGGCATGCAAACCGTTCCTACTGAAATTTATGAAGCCTCTGGGTTGGACGGCGCGAACGAAGTGCAGAATTTCTTTTTCATCACGCTGCCCATGTCGCGCAATGTCATCATTGCCGCAATTTTGATCACGATGATCGGTGCGGTCAAGGTATTCGATATTGTGTATGTGCTGACGCGCGGCGGACCTGCCAATGCCAGCCAAGTTTTGGGAACCTACATCTATTACAATGCTTTCACACTCAATCAGGCGGGCTATGCCAGCGCCATTGCCGTCGTTTTGCTGGTAATTGCCCTGATTTTTGGCGTGCTGCAACTGCGCTTTACGCGTCAGGTGTAAGCATGATGCTGAAGCGTAACCCGTTGATCTCTAATCTGGTCTATATCCCTTTAATTGCCTACTCGATTCTGATCGCGCTGCCGATGGTGTGGATGGTCAGCTCGGCACTGAAAACTACGCGCGAGATGTTCTCCTCACCTTTCAGCCTGCCTACTAATCCACAGTGGGGCAACTTTGTACAGGCATGGAACAGCGGTATATCCGGCTATCTCATCAATTCATTCTTCATTACCCTCGTCTCGGTCACGGTGATCGTCATGGTGAGCGCAATGGCAGCTTATGCCTTCGCGAGGATGAAATTTTTCGGACGCATTCCCTTGTATCTGATCCTGATCGCTGGCTTCGCCGTACCTGTGCATACTACGCTTGTACCCCTTTACCGTATGCTCAATGGCGCTGATCTGCTCAATACCTATCCCGGCGTGATCGGTCCCTATGTCGCCTTTGGCATCCCGTTTTCAGTGCTGCTGATGTTCGCTTTTTTCGTCCAGTTCCCCAGCGAAATTGAGGATGCAGCGCGTATCGACGGATGCACCACTTGGCAGATGGTGTTCCGAATCGTGCTGCCGCTATCGCTGCCGAGCATGGCGAGTGTCGCCATCTTTCAAACGGTACTCCTCTGGAACGAGTTTTCACTGGCGCTGATCATTTTGAGTGATGAGTCGATGCGCACGATTCCGTTAGGGCTGTCCAAATTTCAGGGACAGTGGACGACGGATTGGCCCAGTTTGCTCGCGGCATTGACGCTGGCATCGATCCCGATGCTGATCATCTTCATGCTGCTGCAAAAACAATTTGTCAACACGCTCGGCGGCTTTTCAAAATAAGCGCCCTTCACCTTTTTGCGCTGTACCCATTCGATCCATTTATCCCGCCCCAAAGGAAAATTTTCCATGCATACGCCCAGACTGCGTTTCCGTCAGGTTCACCTCGATTTTCATACCTCGCCGTGGTGCGAAGATGTCGGCGGGCAGTTTGACGGTGACGCATTCGCGCAGACGCTCGTCGATGCGCATGTCAATTCGATCAATATTTTCGCCAAATGTCATCACGGCTATTCCTATTACCCGACGAAAGTGGGTACACCGCATCCCCATCTGAAAACCGATCTGCTGGGCAGACAGATTGAAGCACTGCACCGGCGTGATATTCGCTGCCCGGTCTATGTCTCGATCATGTGGGATGAACTGGCGAGCGTACAGCATCCCGAATGGGTGATGGTCGATAAACAGGGTAAGATGATTAATCGTTCACCCTTGGGAAGCGAATGGGGATGGGCGACGATGGATGTTTCTTCGGGCTACGCCGATTATGTAATGGCACAGGTCGAAGAACTTCATCAACTCTATGCTATCGACGGATATTGGTTCGATATTTGCTTCGCGCTGCCGAATTACTCGCCGTGGGCAATGGCACAGATGCATGCAGCGGGTGTCAATGCTGCCGATGATGCTGCGGTCTGGGATCATGCACGCGCCAAGCAAACCCGCTTTTTCGACAGGCTGACGCGCTCCATCCACAGCTTTCTACCCCAAGCATCGATCTTCTACAACGGCACGATGCACCCGGACATGGGGCGCGTTGCCCCGTACATGACCCATCTCGAAGTCGAAAGTCTTCCCACTACAGGGCAGTGGGGCTATTTGCATTACCCGTTGGCAGCGCGGCAGGCAAGAGCATATGGCAAAGATTTTCTGGGGATGAACGGGCGATTTCACATGTCGTGGGGCGATTTCGGCGGATTGAAGACGGGCGATCAGTTCGATTATGAATGCGGGACAATTTTAGCCGCAGGCGGCAAAATTTCCGTTGGCGATCAACTGCATCCGAGTGGTAAACTCGATGCCGCTGTCTACCGCATGATCGGTCGGACGTATGCCCGCGTCGAGGCGCTCGAACCGTGGCTGGATGGCGCGGTTCCAACCGCAGAGATCGCCCTGCTCACGGCGACACCGGTCGAGTTTAAAGACCCTGGCATTGGCGCATATTCGGAAGACCTTGAAGGCGCGGCGCAAATGCTATTGGAAATGGGCTATCAGTTCGATATTATTGATATCGATAGCGATCTGGAAGGGTATGAGGCGGTATTCGTCCCGGATGGCACACCGCCCAGCACTGCTTTGGTCGCCAAACTGAACGCCTACAAAGCGGGCGGCGGGCGCATCGTACTTAGCGGTACCGCACTGCTGGACGCACACACCCACACGTTCTCTCTCGATGGCGTGCCAGCGCGATATAAATATCCGTCACCCACTATCCCGTGTTACATCCGTCTCGACGCGGGACTTACGGAAGGCGGCGAACTTGCCGACGACTACGATTATGCATTTTACGACACCGCGCATGTGGTCGAGGCGACCGATGGCTCACAATCTTACGGCGATCTGCGCCGCGCATTATTCAATCGCACCTATGAACATTTCATGGGGCATCAACACGCGCCCGTTGGTGAACGGCTTGACGCGCCCGCACTGGTGATGGGCGATAATGTGTTGTATTTTGCCGCCCCCCTTTTCACTGGCTATCGCCGTCAGGATTACTGGGCATATCGCGCCATCGTGTCCGCTGCACTGAAGCAGTTTTTACCCGCGCCAATGTTACAGCGCGCGGTACCGGGTTGGATAGAAACCACATTGCTTCGCCAGCCCGCCGCTGTCGATCATCCGGAACGACAGATCGTACATCTTGTCGGCTTCCATCCTCGCCGAACGTTCCAACCAATTCTCCATGTCGATCAATCATGGGAGACAGCGAATATCAGGCTTAGTATTGCCGCCACGACACCACCGATGCGCGTTTACTTAGCACCAGAAAACATCGCAATACCATTCACATTGGAAAATGGACGTGTCATCATCGATCTTCCGTCCATAGGCACACACACTGCTGTCGTGATTGAGTGATAGTCAAGCGGTATCCACCCGGTCTGCCGGTAATAGTTCTGCCTTCTCCAGCACATGATCGCAAGCCATGTCCTGTAAATTGGGCGGATACCACATTGCGCTTCCCGCACCGCTTACCGCTTGAATTCTTCGGTGAATTGTGGGTACTGCCCATGTAAATAGTTGATAATTCGCGCTTGACTGCACAACGCGGATGAGTAGGATATGGAGCCTATAGTTATCCGCTCTTGTGCGTCTATTGCCTATGCCTGATGTTTCCGTCCTGCTCAATCTGCTGCTGTGGGCACTTGTGTGGTTACACCACCGCAGATGGCATCGTTTCTTCAAGAACCTGTATGGACAGGTGTATACCCGTGTTCGTGCCATGGCTCCGATGCTTGGGTTTGGCGTATCTTCGACCCTCGTCGGACGCACCAAAGACGACGCTTTCGCCCTCGTCCATGAACTCGAGGGCCCCCTTGACCCGGATTGTATACCCTCACCTCACACCTCTGGAGCGTCAGCGACCTGTTGCACTATCCTGTGCCGCAGACTGCTTAGCGTTGCAGCGCTAACAAAAAACACCCCCGCATGGCAGCAGTGTGTTCACTCAAGAGTCTGTCTTTTCCACCTCTCGGCGTGGATTCGGCGATGACGTGCTTCACTTTAGGCGTCTCGCTGGTCGCGAAAGCGTTGATCGTATTATCAACGGTTCTTGTTTGCTGCACCCGCTACAGTGATGACGACGTTGCCTTTCTTACGTCCTGTATCCATATGGCGATGCGCCTCAACCATCTTTTCGAGCGGATAGCATTGATCAATGACCGGTTTCAACTTTCCCGCCTTAACAAGTTCAAGGAAGAAGGCTAGGTCACTGTTCTTTTCGCTGGCTGACCGCAACCCTGCGAATACAATCTTTGCCTTCTTGCTACCGAACTTCGATGTCCACAGCATCTGAAGCAAAATTGTTGGCGAAACGACCGTCGTCAGATAAATGCCCCCCGGCTTAAGCGCACCCTTACAGCGTGAAAAGGAGCTTTTGCCTATCGCGTCGAAAATGACGTCATAGGTCTCCCCTGTTTTCGTGAAATCCTCTTTCTGGTAATCAATGACCTTATCAGCACCTAGAGCTTTCACCAAGTCGATATTTGCAGCACTGCATACGCCGGTGACTTCCGCCCCGAAATACTTCGCAAGTTGTACTGCACTGGTTCCAATACTGCCAGAAGCACCGTTTATCAGCACTTTTTGCCCGCGCTGAATGTTCGCAGCATCTCTCAGATTTGGCAGCGCGGTGAAGGCTCCGGGATGAATGGACACCGCTGCCTCTACAGTTGTCGCATAGACTTTTATGAGGATTTCGTTGTCCGCGGCAACCGGTTTTTCGACATCTTTGAGTTGCAGAACCTCCGGTGATCTATAGTTTGTGTAGACAATTGCTTTCATAGTGGCGTTCATTTCGTTAATCCCTCTATTGAATGCTATTGGGCGTTTACTTGAATAGGACTGCTTACTATTTGACGTTTGGGGATTCTGGTTTGTCGGATTGTGAAAAGGAAAGTAGCTGTAGATTCAGACCATGAATACGGTTCAACAACCCTAATAGCGCGGATTGATCGGGAATCTGTCCATTTAAGACGGTTTCCCCATTTGCCTGACTAGAGATGATTAAACCTTCCAACCAATCTGACCAGTCCTGCTTCAAACCCCCTTTGATTCTTATTTCCACGTACATGGTATTTTCCACATTCCACATTGCCTATTTTATGTAGCGAGCTATCACAAACTGTTGTCACTCCCATAAAGAATTATTGCGGGTATGAGCGAATTTCAACCGCACACGAACAGTTTTCAGGATCAAACTGACAGGTGCAGACGACTTGATTGACACAGCGCCAGCACGGGCTTAGCCCATCTTCAATCACCGGGACACCCAGCAGCGCTGCACCGATACGTGCCTGTTCCGGTAGGTCAAATGGAATTAATCCTAGACTTTTATCATGCTGGAACGAAAGCTGTCCTACTGGTTGGAAGCCCGCCTTTTGCATTCCTGCGCCCGATGGCAGATTCTCCGGAGCATGGATAATCCAAAAGCGTTCAGCCCGTTCCGCCTGCACAATCGCTTGCAATAGGCGCGGATACAACCCTCTTCCTTGCCAGTCCGGTAAGGTTGCGAAATCCCACAAGTAGCGACTATCAGCGGCTATCGGAAAGACAAGATTTAGTTCGCCTATAGAGGCTTCGCGGGTAGCTACCCAACCATAGGTCACTGCTGTTCCATCAATATAGCCCACATACGGAAGGTGTCCGCTATGCCGCCGCTCCTCGACTTCAGCGACCGTAATATGATTGATTGCTGCCAGTTGTGCATCATCTGCTGCCAGTCGCACGTCAAAGTCCGATAAAGGGGTTAAATCCATCAGTGCGTCAGAAGCCCACCATGTTGACAGTGCCATTTGTTTACCTCTTAATTTTTGCAAGTCATCGTAATGAGTTGTTAGTTCCCTACTCGGAAGCTTCTAATTCGATCTTGAGGCAAAGTACCCGTTACTTTGCCTTAGATGATCCAACGTTTTACAATCGCTTACCGCAGCTGTGCGACCATATTCAGGATCCCAGAGACTGCCGCCTCTGGATCGTCAATTTCGATATTGTGACCGCTGTTTTCTGCAACTATCTGCTGACTATTAGAGGACAATAGGAGGAGTTCAGACTGCATAGTCTGCCAGTCTGTTTGCTGATTTAAGGCAGCCGTTACAACGATCAGCGGTACATCGCCGAAGGTCGTGATTGCAGTCGCCTGAGCCATACTCACTTGTATACTCAAGAGTTCGTCCACCCACTCTTGGACGGTTCTCGGAGTCACTGCGAACGCGGCATAAGCAGCCTGTGTTTGGGGGGGCAGAGTTTGAATTAATCCTAATGGCTCGGCTAAGAAACGCACCAATCCCATACGCCCCAAGAGGAAAGGGAGCGAGAAGGCACTAGGTTGGTAAGAAGTCTGAGGCGCTATTTCCATGTGAGATTGTGTCATCTGTCCGGGACTCATTGACTCAACCAGAACAACACCAGCAACCTCCGTCGGATATTCGTGGGCGAAAATGCGCACTGTTAAACCGCCCATCGAGTGTCCGGCTAGCACATAAGGACCAGCAACATTGGCTCGCTCAAGCAAGGTGTGTAATTCATACGCGAATCGATCTGCAGTCCGTGGCAGTGGGCTAGCCTCACTGTATCCCATACCAGCTCGATCATAGGTGCAAACTTGCATGGTCTTTGCCACTTCTTCCTGAACCGAATTCCATGTGAGAGACCACCCGCCCAATCCCGCATCAATGACTACGGTGGGACTACCAATACCCGTGCAGTTGATGTGTAAGTGATAGCCGCCCACATCTATCATTTGACCCAGAGGGGGATAAGCTTGTATATCAGCGGCTTCTGCCACAGACTCATAAATGGTTCCTATCAAGATCAATCCCAGTATCAAAATGACAACTCCGCCTAGCAAGCGGAGACAGCCGCCTCGACGTTTTGTGCCCTGACTAGGATCGATTTTTGAGGAAGAGATTGGATTGAACGACATGACAGAACCTCCTGAAAATGGAAACGAAACGAATTGAACAATCTCATTTCAGGGTATCTGCTGTCGTGGGGTAGTGTCATACCCCATATAGGGTATTTAAAGCAAACTGTACGTTTCGGCGTGTTTAATGGCTTCGCAGCGACTGTGAACATCAAGTTTGCTATAAATGTTCTTGATGTGCTTGCGTGCCGTATCAACGGCGATAATCAGCCGTTCTGCGATTTCATTACTTTCCAGACCATCTGCCAACAGGCGCAGCACTTCTAATTCACGCGGAGTGAGCGCATCGGCTAAATGGCCCACAGTATGGCGGGTTGGTGTGTGGGCCATTTGGGATAGTCTGCGCTTTCCCATTGCTGTGAGCAAACGGGCGACATATTCGGATGAGATCGGCAGGGTAAGCTGTCCTTTGCGCTGCATGTCAAGGGTTTTTTCCAGCAGCAGTGCGATGGGGTGTCCTTCATCTGCAAAAACACCCAGCGGCTGTTCCGGTTCAGCCAGCGACAATGCACGCGCCAGCGATTCCGCTGCTTTCTGACTATCATTGTCTGCATGGAACGCGACAGCTTGCAAAATGAGCGCACGGATCAGGCTACCATTCCGTTGGCTAACTTCGGCTCGTTTGACCATATGCTCTAATAGATATAGCGCTTTATCAGCCCTATTCCCCCTGGCTATGTATAACCGCGCCAGCATGAGGTAATAAGCTTCGCGGTGGTAACTAAACTCGTCCTCCGGTCCCAACCGATTCTCCGCCGCCCAGCGTTCAACGGCTTCAAGATTGCCCTGCTCTAACCATCGACGTGCCCGCGAGATCGAAAGCAAAGTCGCGCGCCCTTGTAGCTTACTCATCCGTTCCAGTTGCTCGGCAAGTTGCCAATAATATTCCGCACCTTCCGTATCTCTCTGAGTCGTTTTGAGACGCCACAAAGCAACATAAGCTCGCAGCAGCGCCAGGGGAAAACTTTCTGGATTAATCTGCCCAGCGCTTTCCAGCAAATAACGCTCCGCTGCGTCAGGATCGTTGCGCTCCATACTGATTTCTCCCAATAGCAGCGCGACATAGCCGCTGGTCGGGAAACGCTGTAAACCCGGCATGTGTGCGGCGTGTTCCAAGTGCTGACAGGTATTTTCAGCAGCGCGTAAAGTAAGTTGTGCCATCTGAAGTGAAGAAAGATGCCAGAATGCGGATAATATTGCGAAGGAGCTGCCGATTTCCTGACTCAACTCCATCGCATACGACAAGATTTCTACCGCCTCCTGAACTTCGCCAATATAGGCACAGGTCACGCCCAGATTGATAGCCGCCATACAGCGCCAGCTGACTGCTTCTTCCGGTAGTAATTCCAATGCTTTTCTGGATAATTTGAGCGTTTGGGGAAACTTTTGATGTAATCCTGTCAGGGTGCTGTGAACAGCAGCCAGCATTCCTGCAATCAGCGGGTCAGGGCTGCCGACAGTCTGATTCAGCGCGTTTTCGGCATCCCGGATGCACTGCTCGGCTGCGCTCATCTGGTTTGTTAGATGTAACACCCAAGCATGATAGAGATAGAGACGCGGATACATCTGAATAATATTGTCAGGTAAAGCACTCAACCAGCCGAGCAGCGTATTGTGTTCGGCGCGCCGCCAGATAAGCAGTTCAGCGATTCCCTGTACCAATTCTGCCGCCCGTTCGTAGTCCTGAGCCGCAAGGGCATGACTGATGGCTTCTGATTGGAGTCCGTTGCGCTCAAACCAGTGCGAAGCCTGTTGATGCAGTCCCTTAACACGATCTGGATACTTCAGTTTCAAACGATGGTGTAAAAAGTCAGCAAACAGGCGATGATAGCGATACTACTGGCGTTTATCATCCAGCGCGACTACGAAAAAGTGATTGCGCTCCAGATGTTCCAGTACAGCACGACTTTTTGCCGCATGAGTGACCATATCACACAGGTCGGCATTGAGCCGTTCAAGGATACTTGTTTGCAGCAAAAACTGCTGGATCGCTTCCGACTGACGGTCAAGGATTTCATCTCCCAGATAATCCAGCACATAGCGATGATCCCCGGCGAATGAAGCGATAAATTCAGATGTGTCAGTCTTTCCTTGCAATGCTAATCCTGCGAGTTGTAATCCAGCGATCCAGCCTTCAATGCGCGTATCTAGCGCCTTAACCTCGCTTGTTGTCAGCGTCAGTCCCATGACATCAGTGAAGAAAGTTTTAATGTGCTGCGTCGAGAAGCGCAGATCAGCACTTCTTAATTCGAGTAGTTGGCTGTGAACCCGCATTCGCGCAAGGGGTAAGGGTGGATCAGCCCGGGTGGTCATGATGAGACCTATCTGCGAAGGCATATGCTCAACCAGAAAGGCTAACCCTTCATGGATGGAAGCCGAATCGATGACATGATAATCATCCAGCACTAAAGTGAGCAAATCAGGGAGTGCCGAAAGCTCATTGATCAGTGTGGATAAGATCGTTTCGACGGGTAAAGGCTGTGGTTCGTGGAGGAGCGTGAGCGCTTGTTCCCCTGTGTCAGGATATACGGTTTGGATTGCTGCAATAACATAATCCCAAAACCGCACGGGATCATTGTCACCCGCGTCAATCGAAAACCAGACCACTCTCATCGAAGTCTGTGCGATCCACTCACTCACCAATGCCGTTTTGCCATATCCTGCTGACGCAACAACAACGGCAAGTTTATACTCTCGGAGTTTATCGAGCTTTTGAATTAACTCTACACGCTTCACATGGGATGGGCGGACAGGCGGGGCATTGAGTTTTGTATTCAGCAACAACATCGTATTGCCCTCTACCTTTGTCATAAATCAAAATTGTTGTTCGTGAATTTTAGCACAGTGCTTATGGACTTATGTGCTATGTGTATCTAATACATGCGCTCCAGCATGAGGTGTGGAAGTAGTCGGCAAGATTAGACCATGCGTCCGACGAGAAAGATTTGCAGATTACCTTCCTCCGGCAGCAACTCCGCTTTCTCGAACGCGAAACGAAGACGAAACCTCGCCTATCACGTTCCGAAAAGCTGATTCTTGTTGCCCTGAACACCCGTTTGCGTCTTCAAACGGGGCGGTTCCAGGAACACTTGCGCGAAGTCGTTTTGCTGGTTCAACCCGAGACTATTCTCAAATGGCACTGAGAACTGGTTCGTCGTAAGTGGACGTTCCAGCAACCGAACCGGGGAGGACGACCGCGGCTCTAGCCTGACATCGAGACGTTGGTTGTCCGTATCGCACGCGCGAACCCACTTATGGGGTACGATAAGATCCATGGCAAATTGTTGAAGCTGAGCTTCACACGCGATCCAAAGACCATCAAGAATATTCTCCATCCATGATCGCGATAGTAAATTCACCACGAACTTCGACCACATCTTCCTCTCAGAAGGCATTGAAATCGCGCGCACTCCCTTTCACGCACCGAAAGCCAAGGCGGTGGCCGAGCGTGAGGTTCGCTCGGTTCGCCATGAGTGTCTGGACCACCTGCTCATCCTGAATCAACAATATTTCCCCAGTGTTTTGAAGGAATACCTTGACTATTATAATGGTGCACGTGCTCACCAAGCGATCGACCAACAAGCATCGATTCCCTTATCAAGTTCCCCGCAAGGTATCATTCGTTGCCGTGACGTCCTTGGAGGAATCCTACATGACTACTACCGTGATATCGCCTGAATCTTTCCTAAGATGAGTTTTTTCCATCATACAGGCAACCGCGAGAGCACTGGGAAAGATAACCAATTATAAACTAACTGTTTAACCGCACTGGTCGTGAAACAAATCAATCTTGATTTGAGGCTTTAGAAAACGGGAGGATAGTATTCGAACCGCACTCAGGCAAGAAAAAAGCGCCTCTGAGTTATTTAGAAGCGCTTTCTTCTCTTGAGCGGGAAGGATTGGATCACATTCGAACATAGTTTTCCCCGTAACACCGCTCAATTCCTCGATAGTTTACCATTTCCTCAGCGCGAATCACTCGCGTCTTTCATAACGAACTCGTAACTGCTCAGGTGGGATCAAGGCGATTAAGTGAAAACAACAAAAGTGTTGCGAAAAGCAAAAATCAGGTAAAGTAGAGGTATGTCAAAATTACGGTTGTTCAGCCGCGAAAACCTAGAATCCGCCAGTTAAGGAAGAGCTGATCACGCTGATTCTCCAGATGCAACCGCAAATAATACACTTGGAAGCACGGATTCAGGATTTGGAAGATCGGTGGGCGAAAAACAGCAGTAACAGTGGAAAACCACCGAGCAGCGATGGGTTAGCGAAGAAACCTGCGCCGAAAAGCTTGCGCGAATCAGGGCAACGGAAGAGTGG
>Ga0105049_10001340_pt1 | contig 29025 bp, 1 predicted proteins | sample MAT06_FD_78087 | JGI IMG/M metagenome (GOLD analysis project Ga0105049, IMG submission 78087) | Freshwater microbial communities from Lake Fryxell liftoff mats and glacier meltwater in Antarctica - MAT-06 | ecosystem: Environmental > Aquatic > Freshwater > Ice > Liftoff microbial mat | place... | reverse complement strand
GTTCGCAACACTTCATGCCGGTTTACTATTTGCCTCAAAGCATTGGTTAATGCTCCCTGATTCAACTTTCCTTTTAACCTTAAAACAGTCGGTGAATTGTAAGGAACACTACCTTCCAACTGGTGGATGAACCATAAACGCTCCTGGCTAAAAGATAATGGGATGGGGCCTGTACGTGGATAAGCTTCAATAGCAGGAATGGCTGATTCATCCTGCTGCTGCAAGTGGTTTGCCAATGCGAAAATAGAAGGATTGGCAAAAAGATCTTTAATTGCCAGCACTGCCTTCAACTCTTTATGCACGGCTGATATTAGTCGCATGGCCAGCAATGAATGGCCACCCATTTCAAAAAAGTTGTCATTTATTCCAACCCGGTCTTTTTTAAGAATATCCTGCCAGATTATAACCAACTGTTTTTGCAAATGGCTAACTGGTGCAGCATATTGTTCTGCGTGCTGGTGCACTTCGCCCGGATCAGACAGCGCCCTTTTATCAACCTTGCCATTGGACGTAAGAGGTAACCTTTCCAATTCAATCCACGATGCAGGAATCATATATTCAGGCAATCGGTTTTGCAGATTGGCTATCAGGTTATTTTTGTTGTATAGGTCTGATGGCACAATATAGGCAACCAGGCTTTTATTGCCATCTACCTGCTGGTGTGCCATCACTACGGCTTGTTTTACCAAACCAGTATCCTGCAAAACTGTTTCAATTTCTCCCAATTCAATCCGGTAACCCCTTATTTTCACCTGTTCATCTACCCTACCCAGGTACTCAATATTACCACCCGGCAACCAACGCCCTATATCACCTGTTTTATAAATCCGGTCGCTGTTATTTTTACTAAAAGGATTGGGCACAAATTTTTCGGCTGTTAACTCCGGCCTGTTAAAATAGCCTCTTGATAAACCGGCACCGCCGAGACATATTTCACCAGGTACACCTACCGGCACCGGTTGCAGTATTTCATCCAGCACATAGGCCTGCCTGTTATTGAGTGGCCGCCCAATTGGAATGTTGGATTTTATTTTACTTTCTTTGATTGCATAGGTTAAAGAAAAAGTGGTATTCTCTGTAGGGCCATAGCCATTAATGATTTCGATATCAGGGTAAGTTTGTCGAAACTGTTGAATGTGTTGTTCAGATAGTTTTTCTCCACCCACCAGAATCGTTTGCAATTTTTCAAAAATAGCAATATCGGTTTCCACCAACTGATTGAACCAGCTTGAAGTAAACCACATCTTGTTCACCTGATTGGTGTTGATGACAATTTTCAATAACCGGCTATCGGCTAAAGTTGATTCATCACACAATACCAGTTTGCCTCCATTTAACAACATGCCCCAATATTCAATGGTGGTAGCATCAAACGAAGATGAACCTGTAGATAACAGTACGTCCTTATTTGTGAGCGAAACATAATCGATGCCTTTTACAAGACTCACCACATTTTGCTGAGTCACCATCACTCCTTTTGGCTTTCCGGTAGAACCTGAGGTGTAAATTATGTAGGATAGACTTTCATGCGTTGCAGTCACAATCGTACCCGTCGGCAAATGAGTAGCAATTGTTTGCCAGTCTTGATCCAGATTTACCACTTCCATCCCATCTCTGACTGGTAATGAATTTACCACCTGGTTACTGGTAATAACAATTGGCACCGCGGTATCTTCGAGCATAAAACGGATGCGATCGGCGGGGTAGGTTGCATCAATGGGCACATAGGCTGCACCAGCTTTTAAAATCCCCAGTATGCCCACGATCATATTGATAGAACGTTCGATACTGATGGCGACCAATGTTTCTGCACTTACCCCTTTTTGCTGCAAATAATGGCCGAGTTGGTTGGCTCGCTCATTTAGTTGCCAATAGGTATATTGCTCCTCACCAAATACTACGGCAATTGCCTGCGGGTTAGCTGCTACCTGTTCATTAAATAGTGAGATGATGGTTTTGTTATCGGGGTAGCTGGCATCATTTGCATTGAAATCCACCAACACCTGCTGTTCCTCTTCTTTCGACATGATGGTTAAGGCACTGATCTTTTGCTGTGGCGCTTGTACAATTGATATTACCAATTGCTTAAAATGCGTAATCAGCCGATCAATGGTTTGCGGGGTGTAGAGGTCAGCATTGTATTCCAATGATCCATCAAGACCATTTGCATATTCTGTAATACTAAAAGACAGGTCGAATTGAGCAGTGGTATGTTGATACCTCTCCCTTGCTAATTGTAGTTTTCCCAATGCAAGGTTGGGCACTTCCGGCGTATTTTGTAAAACAAACATTACCTGAAAAATCGGGTTCCTGCTGCGATCTCTTTTGCTGACAACCGTGTCTACCACTTTTTCAAAAGGCACATCCTGGTTTTCATAAGCTTCCAGTGTGGTTTTTCTTACCTGTTGTAATAAATCGGTAAACCTATCTTCGGTATTGATGATTGTTCTTAAAGCAAGTGTATTTACAAAAAAACCAATCAGTCCTTCTATCTCCTGTTGCTGGCGGCCGGCAATCCCCGTGCCCGTGCAAAAATCTTTTTGGCCACTATAGCGAACCAACAACACATTCAACGCAGCCTGCAAGGTCATGAATAAAGTGCTGCCTTGCTGTTGACTTAGCTGTTGCAATGCAGCGGACGTTGCTTTATCGAAAGCAAAGCCTTTGCTGCCTCCCCTGGTAGTTTGTATGGCAGGTCTTGGAAAATCGACGGGCATTTGCAAAGGCTCAACACCATGTAATTTTTTATGCCAGTAATCCAGTTTTTTATCCAGTGTAGCGCCTTGTAAAAAATTTCTTTGCCAAATAGCGAAATCCGCATATTGCACAGGAAGTGCTGCTAACACGGGCTCCCTGTTTTCTTCAAATACACTGTACAATTCAGCCACTTCTTTCACCAAGACAGATCTTGACCATCCATCTGATGCGATGTGGTGTAACGTAACCACCAACACATTTTCCTGATCATTTAATACCACCAGGTTTGCCCGAAGCATATTGTCTTTTGACAAGTCAAATGGCAGGTTAATCAATTGCTGTATTAATGGTTGCAAGCCACCCTGCTTTGAGTTATAAGATGCGCCATCCGTAAGGGGTAATTCCCAATTGGACTTTTCTTTTACCAACTGGTATGCTTCGCCATCTTCTTCAAGAAAGATGGTCCTGAGTACTTCATGCCGGTTAACGATGGTGCTGAGTGCATGTTGAAGCGCTGCTAAATTAAGTTCTCCTTTCAACCGCATTACCGCCGGAATATGGTACTGCAAACTTCCTTCCAGCCGATCAATGAACCACAACCGTTCCTGGCTAAAGGAAAGCGGTATATGTAATGGCCTTTCACCAACCGTGATTGCAGGAAGCAAGGTGGCTGCGGACTGGGTTTCCAGTTGCCCAGCAAGTTCCGATATGGTTTGAAACTCAAAGAGATTACTAATGGGCATCTCTATTTTTAGTTCTTTTCTGATAGCGGCAACTACTCGTATAGCTAACAATGAGTCACCCCCGATTTCAAAGAAATTATCATGAACGCCTACTTGTTCCAGATCAAGCAATCTTTCCCAAATGGTTGCCAATACTTTTTCAGCTTCGGTTTCCGGTGCCACAAATTTCTTGTTGGAAATATCTGTTGTACCAGGTTCTGGCAAAGCCTTTCGGTCAATTTTGCCGTTTGCATTCAATGGCAATGTCTCCATTTCCACCAGCAATGCCGGCACCATGTAATCCGGCAATTTATTTCTCAGAAACCATTGGATCGCCTGCTTATCAAATTTACCAGATGGCACTATATAACCTACCAACCGTTTTGTACCTTCCTCATCTGTTTTGGCCAATACTGCGGCATGCCTTACCAATTCACATTCCTGCAACACGCTTTCAATTTCCCCTAATTCAATCCTAAAACCACGGATCTTTACCTGGTCGTCAATTCTGCTTAGATATTCTATATCACCATTTGGCAACCAGCGTACAATATCGCCGGTGCGGTAAAGCCTGTCGACAGAGTCGCTCTTAAACGGATGTTGTATAAAACGTTCAGCGGTTAGTGAAGGGTTGTTTACATAACCCATTGAAACACCTGCGCCACCAATAAACAGTTCGCCCGGAACACCTATCGGCACAATGTTACGCTCGGCATCCAATACAAAAAACGTTGTATTGGACAATGGTTTGCCAATAGGAATTCCGGTGCCTTTGGTTATTTCGTTGATGGCATAGCTGCATGCATATACTGCTGTTTCCGTAGGTCCATATACATGCACTATTTTATTTTGGCCAAGTATTGACACGGCTTTTTTTACATGAGACATAGAGACCATTTCTCCACCAAATAATATTTTCCGAAGGCCGTTCAAAATAGTTGGCTGCACATCAATAAACGTGTTGAAAAGCGCCGTAGTAATAAAGCAAACCGTAATATCTGCAGACACAATTACTTTTGATAATTCATCTATATCAGATGCCTGATTATCCCTGATCATGTAGAGAGAAGCCCCCTTTAATAAGGCACTATAAATATCGTAAGTAGATCCATCAAATGAATAATTAGACCATTGCAATACCCTGTCGCCGGGCATTACTGCAATTGGGCCTGCATCATATACCAGTTTTAGAATGTTACGCTGGCTTACCGCTATACCCTTAGGCCGCCCGGTTGTACCCGAAGTAAACATGATGTAAACGCAGGCATCAATTGAAGTAGTAACTACAGGCATTTGAGTTGAACTATCCAATGCATCGTTTACATGAATACAACTGAAACTGCCTAACTCTGTGGCCTGCAGTAAATCAAAACTGGTATAAACGATATGCGCTATTGCAGCATCTTCAATGATAAAATTAATTCTCTCTGCAGGATAATCTGTGTTGAAAGGAACATAAGCGCAACCGGCTCTCAAAATGCCCAAGATTGCAATGATCATCTCAATACCCCGGTAAGATAATAAGCCAATATTACTGCCTGGGTGGATCCCTGTTTCTAATAAATAATTAGCCAACTGGTTCGACCGGTTAAGCAGTTCACCATAGGTGAGGCTTTCCTTTTCAAATAGTACAGCAATTGCTGAAGGATTGATTTTTACCTGATGTGCAAATTGATCAATGATTGTTTCATCCCGTGGATAGTCCAGCCAGGTATCATTAAAATTTTGAAGTATCAGTTTTTCCTCTGCACTGGTTAATAAGTTAAGTTTACCCACATTTTGAAGTGGATCTAATATGATCGCTTGTAATAATTCGGTGAAATGCCCGATCATCCTGCGGATGGTTTGCTCACTAAATAATTCAGTGCTGTATTCGACTGATCCGGAGAGCCCCTGTGCAGATTCGGTTACAAAAAAAGTAATATCATATTTTGCCGAAGTATGTTCATACGTGATGCCGGATAAGGCTAAATCGCCCAGCGATGTTTCAGCAGCCGACGGAGTATTCAGCATTACAAACAAAGCCTGGAACAATGGACTGCGGCTGATATCTCTTTCTTTCACCACAGCATCTACCACTTTTTCAAAGGGCACTTCCTGGTGCTCATACGCTTCCAGGGTTGTTTGCTTTACCTTTTCAAGCAGCCCGTTAAATGAGCTGACCGGATCAACCTGCGTACGCAGGGCCAGGATGTTTACAAAAAAACCAATCAGGTCCTCCGTTTCCTGCTGTTGCCTGCCGGCGATGGAAGTACCTACACAAATATCCTGTTGACCACTATATCGATACAGCAGCACTTTAAATGCAGCCAGCAAGGTCATGAATAAAGTTGCTTCCTGTTGCTGACTTAATTCTTTTAACCGGGTTGACAACTGCTGATCTAATTTAAAAACAGCGGTAGTTCCCTTTGTACTCTGCAATGGAGGCCGGGTGAAATCTGTTGGCAACTGCAAGGGAGCAACACCATTCAGTTTTTTTTCCCAATAATTTAATTTATGATTGAGCAATTCACCGGTCAGGTAATTTCTTTGCCAGATGGCATAGTCTGCATACTGGATACCAAGCGTGGGTAAAGCCACCGGTTTTTCTTCGATAAAAGCCTTATACAATTCCACTACTTCATTTACCATAATACCCAGCGACCAGGCATCCGATGCAATATGGTGCAACGTTACCACCAGCACATATTCTGTTTCACCTAACTGTAGCAGGTTTGCACGAAGCATGTGATCCAATGACAGGGCAAATGGTACAGCAATTAAATCCTTTATTCGTTGCTGCAAACCAATTGGATTGTTTACAAAATTTGCCGCATCATCCATCATTAATTTCCAGCCATCTTTTGGTTTGATAAACTGGAATGGAATTCCATCTTCTTCTAAAAACACCGTCCTTAACACTTCATGGCGATCAACAATTGTTTGCATGGCATATTCCAATGCATTCTTGTTTACCTTACCGGTCAACTTCAATACCACCGGCACATGAAAGGCTACACTTCCTTCCAGCCTGTCTACAAACCAAAGGCGTTCCTGGCTAAAGGAAAGCGGTATGCGATCTGGTCTTTTTACTGCTTCTACCGGGGGCAACACCAGTGCTGTACTTTGTAGCCCCTCCAGGTAATCTGCTAATTTGGATATGGTCGCATACACAAACAGATCTTTAATTGCCAACTCAACCCCCAAGTCTCTACGAACAGCAGATATCAACCGCATTACCAATAAAGAATGTCCCCCCAGTTCAAAAAAATTATCCATGATGCCGACCCTTTCTATACGCAACAAATCTTGCCAAATCACTGCCAGCTTCGTTTCCAGGTCTGATGCAGGCGGCTGGTAATTCAATTTATTAATCACCGCAATATCCTCCCGCTCACTTAAAAATTTACGGTCTATTTTGCCATTGCTATTAAGTGGTAATCGTGCCAGAGCGATCAGCTCGGATGGCACCATGTACTCGGGCAAACGCTTTTTCAACAGGGTACGGATATCTTTTTGAAGCAATAAACTGATATCAGTAAACAGCGGAATATTGGAAAGCGGTTCATTGTTATTTCCTCCATGCAAACCGAAGCCCTGTTCAATATATTGTTGCATTGGTTCCAGTTCGAGTAACACATTTACTTTCATGGGATCTTCCGCTACAAAAAAACGATGTGCGTATCCTTTCGATGCAGCAAAATCCAATAGTTCACGGATGTCCACATTTTCTTTTTCTTCCTTTTCGAAAACTGCCAGCAAATCACTTACGGTATTGGCTGTTTTATCCTGAACGGCTTTTGCTAATTGTCTTTCTTTCCACAATCTTGGATTGGGCAGATCTTTTATCGCAATTGTATTGCTACCCACATTGATCTGCTCCCGCAATTGTTGCTGATCCTTTTGGCCATCAATGGAAATCCACGCTGGTTGAAAAAGGCTTTCCTTCAAACCCACATAAATAATAACCGTAAACCGGTACAATGAAAGTTCGTTGATGTAAGAAGCCTTTTTCCATTGAATATCTACATGTGATATTTCGGGGTAAATGGATTGCAACTGATAGAAATATTCCGGCGATAAGCAAAGCTCTTCTTCTTTCAATAAAGCCTGGTCTACAGCCCAGTTAAACTCCTTTGCATTTACCGACTGCTGCATTTTACCCAATTGCAAACGGCGCTTAAATGAACGGAGCAAGCGGTTGTCTCTTACATCCCCGACGATGATCCGGCCAGTTCCTTTTAAAATACCAATACTGTTCCTGATCACATCATTCATATACTCCGCTCCCGGAAAATATTGCACGATGGAATTCAATATAATGGTATCAACTATTTCATTTTCATTTACCGAAACTTCATGTGCCGGAGCAACAAATAATTCTGTTGGGCCATAATCTCTTAAGCCTTTGCTGATACGCTGCGATATCTGGCTGATGGATGACCTGGAGAAATCGGTTCCAATATATTTTTTTACTTTACCTGCCAACGGATAATAAATCAGACCGGTACCGCACCCAATTTCCAACACATTCTCCGGATGCAAAGACAGTATCTTTTCCGTTATTTCCTGCACCCATTCACTCATCTGTTGCGCTGGTATTGCCTCGCCGGTAAAACTATCATTCCAGCCAATGATATTAAATTCTTCCGCCACACTCTCCTTACCTTCAGTTTGCTCATATTCTATTTCATACACTTCTTTCCAACTGGCTACCTGGGCCAGGTATAATTCCCGCTCTTTTTCTCTAATGACACTGAATTGCGGAATAAAATAGCTCACCAGTGTATTGGTGGTGGTGTTGTGTTTTTTAACCACCACACAACTACTGCTTACCTGTTCCAGATCGTTGAGTGCAGATTCCACTTCGCCCAGTTCAATCCTGAATCCCCTGATTTTAACCTGGTCGTCAATTCTGCCCATATACTCAATATTGCCATCCGGCAACCACCTGCCTAAATCTCCGGTGCGGTATAATGATGCACCCTTCTCATTGGAAAAATGATCCGTTACAAATTTCTCTGCGGTCAATTCGGGGCGATTTAAATACCCTCTTGCAACACCAGCCCCACCAATACAAATTTCGCCTGCCACGCCCACAGGTACCAGGCCATTTTTTTTATTTAGAATATAAACACTTGAATTGCTAATAGGCTTACCAATTAGAATGGGGCCGTTTTTCTTTAACCGATAGAAAGTACTGTAGGTAGTATCTTCTGTTGGCCCATATAAATTACGAACTTCAATCCGATCAGTATCAAGGGCCTGTTGTACCTGTAATGGCACGGGTTCGCCGGCCATATTAATTACACTGATATTACTTATATCTCGTCCTTCTTTTAATAAATTCTCTATCACTACCGGCACACTATTGGTTAAAACAAACCGGTCGCCTTTGAGATATTTACCAATGTGTAATCCATTTTCAATGATCCTAACCGGCTTTCCGATTGACAACGAAAAAAAGAGTTCATACACAGAAAGATCGAAACAAATGGAGGTAGAGGCATAAACAATATCAAACCGGGAGGCTGCGAACTCCTGCTGGCACCAGCAAATAAATGCATGCACATTGCGGTGCTCAATCATTACTCCCTTGGGATTACCAGTGGAACCGGATGTATAAATTACATAGGCCAATTGTTGTGGTTTGATAAGCGCTGAAAGATTAGCTACCGGCTGATTGTGTAACGATATTGCACCTCCATCCAGCTCCAGTATTTCAACGGATGGAGCAACGGCCATTTTTACTTTACCAACTTTGCTGCTCAATACAATAGTAGCGTTGCAGTCTTCCAGCATATAAGAAATCCTGTCGGCAGGATATTCAGGATCAATGGGCACATAGGCGGCACCAGCTTTTAATATACCAAGCATTCCAATCACCATAGGAATTCCCCGTTCCATGCAAACCGGCACCAGGCTTTCTGCCTGAGTACCTTTGCTAACCAGGTAATGCGCTACCCGGTTGGCCTGTTCATTTAATTGTTGATAGGTGATTTGTTGATCTTCAAAAATGAACGCAATATTATCCGGCACTTTTGTTACCTGTGCTTCAAACAGATCGATGATGGTTTGATTGGCAGGATACTCAATTTTATTATCATTGAATTTGATCAGCAATACATCTTTTTCCTGTTGATCAATCATCGGCAATTCGCCAATTTTTTGCTGTGGCATTTGTGTGATGGACGCAACCAAAGCCTTAAAGTGCACCATCATTTGGTGAATGGTACGTTCACTAAATAATTCAGTGGAATACTCAACAATACCATGCAACCCTGTAGCCGTTTCGTTGATAAAAAAGCTGATATCGAACATGGCTGTTGTATGCTCATATCCTTCTTTTGAAAACTGTATTTCCCCAAGTTTTAATGCCGGAATTTCCGGTGTATTTTGTAATGCAAACAGTACCTGAGTGAGTGGAGTGCGACTTAAAGACCTTTCCTTTACTACGGCATCCACTACTCTTTCAAAAGGAACATCCTGGTATTCCTGGGCTTCCATGGTTGTTCTTCGCACCTGCTGCAATAATTCTGTAAAGGAAATATCTTCCTGAAGGGTAGAGCGCAATGCAAGGGTATTGGCAAAAAAACCAATCAGTCCTTCCAGTTCCTGTTGCTGCCTGCCTGCAATGGGACTTCCTACACAGATGTCCTGCTGACCGGAGTAACGAAACATCAATACTTTAAAAACGGCAAGCAAGGTCATGAAGATGGTAGCGCCCTGCTGCCGGCTGAAGTCCTGTAATTTATCCGCCTGCACTTTCTCAATATGAAAATTAGCAGCAGCACCTTTCGTACTTTGAATAGCGGGCCGGGCATAATCTGTCGGAAGTTGGAGAGGTGCTACATCTTCCAGTTTTCTTTTCCAGTATCCTAATTTCTTCGCTAAATTTTCTCCTGACAAATATTCCCTTTGCCAGATGGAATAATCTGCATATTGAAGCGGCAAAGGTTTTAGATCGGGCATTGATTTTTCATCGAAAGAACGGTACAACTCCATTACTTCCTTTACCAATACCGATCGGGACCAGCCATCTGACGCAATATGGTGCATGGTTACAACCAGTAAGTGTTCATCCGGCGCCATTGTGATCAGTGCACCATGAAGCATATAATCCGTCGACAAATCAAAAGGCTGATTGATTAACTGTTGAATAAAATGAGTTAATTCACTTTTGTCATTTTTGTAGGAAGCCCCATCAAGCAGTGAGAGTTGCCAGTTGTCTGCTGGATTAATTTGCTGGTAAGCCTGTCCGTCTTCTTCTATAAAAACAGTTCTCACTACTTCGTGTCGTTGAACGATTTTCTTTAGTGCAAATACCAGCGCCTCCTTATTTAATTTACCCGCTAAATTTAAAACGGAAGGCATATGATACTGCACACTCCCTTCCAGCCGGTCGATGAACCACAAGCGTTCCTGGCTATACGATAACGGAATGTGCTGGTGAGGATCTCTTTTAACGGGCAGCAGCTCAATTGTATGATCATCTGCATTGTTAGTACTTACAATATTATCATTCAGAAAATGAATGATCGATTCCTTGTTGGATTTTATTTCATCCAGCAATTGAGGATCGATGCTTTTACCTTTGGAAAACTTCAGTTGCAACTGATTTTTTTCCAGGTAAATATGCACACCACTACTTTTTGCTCTTTGCAATATATCAATCGCTTTCGTAATCATTCTATTGTTTTAAATACTTAGTACTTCAAATTCGGTTGTATCTTCCTCCTGCCCGGCACTTTGCTGCCAATCCAGGTATTTACTAATGTCACTGATGGTTGTAAACTGGAATAACAAAAGAACGGGAATTGTGCAAGAAAGTTGTTTACGAATGAGGGCAACCATCTTAATAATCAATAAAGAGTGTCCACCCAGTTCAAAAAAATTATCTTGAATTCCAACCCGATCTACACCCAGTAAATCCTGCCATATCGCTGCCAGCACTTCTTCTGTTTCATTTCGGGGTGCCACGTAATTGTTTACAATCAATGCGCTGATATCCGGATCGGGTAAAGCTTTCCGGTTAATTTTCCCGTTGGGGGTTAACGGTAAAGTTTCCATTGTAACCCAAAGGGCAGGCACCATATAAGCAGGTAACTTTCCTTTTACAAATTGAATGATTGCTTCCTTATCGAAGGCGCCATTTGGCACAATATAACCTACCAGCCGCTTGTTGGATTGCTTGTCTTCTTTGGCCAACACCACTGCCTGGTCCACTAACTCATATTGTTCCAGCACGGTTTCAATTTCACCCAACTCAATTCTAAAGCCCCTGATTTTTACCTGTTCATCCAATCTGCCCAGGCATTCAATATTGCCATCTGCCAACCACCTGCCCAAATCGCCAGTGCGGTAAAGTTTGGCATCGGGTATTTTGCTGAATGGATCATTGATAAATTTTTCGGCTGTTAATTCCGGGCGTTTAAAATATCCTCTTGCAAGACCAGCGCCGCCAATGCAAATCTCCCCGGCCACGCCTATTGGGCATAACTGGTTGTTTCCATCCAGGATTGCAATGTTGGTATTGGCGATCGGTTTTCCAATCACTACTTTTTCATTGGGTTCCAGTTTTTTTATAGCAGACCAAATGGTAGTTTCCGTAGGACCATAACAGTTGTAGAGATCGCCCAATTTGGTGAGCGCATCTTTAATATCTTCCTTGATTGCTTCACCACCTATCAGCATGGCAAGCCCTTCTTTATTTTCCCATTCACCGTCCAGCAAAATTTGCCAGGTAGAAGGTGTCGCCTGCAGATGTGTAGGATTGGAATCCGTAATTTTTTCTGCCAATAAAAACCCATTCATGGCAACATCCCTGGATGCAATAATGAGGCTGCCTCCATAAATAAGTGGCATATACAATTCGAGGTAAGCAATATCAAAGCTATAAGTTGTAACGGAAAGGAACCTTGAATCCGCATCAAACTGCACGGCTCCTGCTATGCTTATCAAAAGGTTTACGACACTGGTATGTTCTATCATTACTCCTTTAGGCTTACCGGTAGAACCGGATGTATAGATTACATAAGCGAGTTGATTTGGTAATACTTTGTTGGAAAGGTTATTTTTAGATTGATTGGCAAAAGCCCGTTCATCATCCAACTCAATGATATTGATTTCAGCCGCTGTTTGAATTTTCGGTTTGCTTTTACTGCTGCTTACCACAATTGCAGCACCGGTATCTTCCAGCATATAACTAATCCTGTCTGCAGGATAATCAGGATCAACCGGAACATACGCTGCGCCTGCTTTCATGATACCCAAAATGCCAATCATCAGTTCAACAGAACGTTCTACACAAATTGGCACAAGCATTTCATCTGCTACGCCTTTGCTACGCAGATAATGGGCAAACTGGTTTGCTTTTGCATTCAATTCCCGGTAACTCATCTGCTGTTCTTCAAAAACAAGGGCAAGCTTTTCAGGTGTTTTTAATACCTGCTCTTCAAAAAGATCTACGATGCTTTTATCAGAAGGATAAACAGTGGCGGTTTGATTGAAATCATTCAGCAAATATTGCTTTTCCGATTCAATCAACATGGGAAGTGCATGTAGCTTTTGAGTTGGATCTGCTATAATTGATTTAATTAATTGGGTAAAATGTTCCATCATCCGGGTGATGGTTGCTTCCCTAAACAAATCGGTGCAATATTCTACACTACATCTAAGGCCCGCCGCAGTTTCTGTAACTGTTAAGGTTAAATCGAATTTGGAATTAAGGTGTTCAGATGTTTCGGCTGATAACTCAAGATCGCCCAGTTTCAATTGAGGCACTTCAGGCGTATTCTGAAACATAAACATTACCTGGAACAAAGGGCTCCGGCTCATATCACGATCCTTCGCCACCGACTCTAATACTTTTTCAAAAGGCACTTCCTGGTGATCATATGCACCCAGCGTTGTTTGTTTTACCTGCTGCAACAATTCTTTAAAAGAAAGATGATTGTCAAGATCACTTCGCAAGGCGAGGGTGTTGATAAAAAAACCAATCAATGCTTCTACTTCCTGCTGCTGTCTGCCTGCTATTGGAATGCCTACACAAATATCCTGCTGACCACTGTACCGGTGCAAGAGCACATTAAAGGCTGCCAGCAAGGTCATAAACAAGGTTACATTTTCCTGTTGACTCAGTAACTGCAATTGATCTTTTACCTCATTTTCAATGTTAAATAAACGAATGCCTCCTCTTGTACTTTGTATAGCAGGTCTTGCAAAATCAGCAGGCAATTGTAATGCGGTTACACCTTGTAAATTTTCTTTCCAATAGCCCAGCTTTTTTTCCAACATGGCTCCCTGCAGGTGATTGCGTTGCCAGATAGCATAATCCGCATATTGAATTTCGAGGGGCACCAATACCCAGTCCCGCTTTTCAATGGTGGCGCTGTACAACTCCACTACTTCTTTTACCAGCACGGATACCGACCAGCCATCCGAAGCAATGTGGTGCATCGTAACTACCAACATATGATCGGCTTCATTCAATTTTACCAGGTGTGCCCGAAGCATATGATCTGCTGAAAGATCAAAGGGCTGGTTGATCAATTGCTGAATGTATTTTTTCAAGTTCGCCGGCTGTTCATTGTAAGCCGAACCATCTTCCAGATTTAACTGCCATCCATCGGTTTCCATTATAAGCTGGAAGCCCTGTCCATCTTCTTCTCTTATTACCGTTCGAAGTATTTCATGCCTGTTGATGATTTGTTGCAGGGCAAAGGAAAGTGCTTCCCTGTTTAAATTTCCTCTTAAACGCAATACAGCAGGCAAGTGATACGGCAGGCTACCTTCCAGTTTATCAAAAAACCAAAGTCTTTCCTGGCTAAAGGAAAGTGGAATATTTTGAGGCCTTGATTGAACTGTAATTTCAGGTAACAGCAACCCTTTATTTTGGGAAGCAATGTGCGCTGCCAATGATGCAACGGTTGGGTGAATGAACAGGTCTTTGATGGCCAGTTCTACTTCCAGTTGTTTACGAATCAACGAAACTGTTCTGGTGGCCAATAAAGAATGACCGCCCAACGCAAAGAAGTTATTATTGACACCCACTTTTTCAATACCCAATAATTGCTGCCAGATTGCTGCCAACGTAGCTTCGGTGGTATTACGTGGAGCTACAAATTCTTTCAAAGACAATTGGCTCAAATCAGGATCGGGTAGCGCCCGCTTATCCACTTTTCCATTGGGTGTAAGTGGCAAAGATTTAATTTCAACCCATAGGGAAGGTACCATGTAATCCGGTAAACTTTTCTTTAGATAGTCGGCTATCAATTCCTTGTCAAACTCACCTTCGGCTACCACATAACCCACCAATCGCTTGTTTCCGTTGTCATCATCTTTTGCCAATACAACCGCTTGCTGCACGAGGGCACATTCCTTCAACAGGTTTTCAATTTCGCCCAATTCAATCCGGTAGCCCCTTATTTTTACCTGGTCGTCTATGCGGCCAAGGTATTCAATGTTTCCATCGGGTAGCCAGCGACCAATATCACCTGCAGTGTACAACCATTCGCCTTCATTAAAAAAGTGGGGAATAAATTTTTTGCTGCTAAGTGCTTCATTTTTGAGATATCCCCTCGCCAAATTATCGCCACCAATAAACACTTCACCCTGCACCATAACGGGCACTGGTTGATGAAATTTATCCAATATATAAATGGTTGTATTGTCAATGGGTTTTCCGATAGGAATACGCTGGGGCAGTGCTGAGCCGCCGGGAAACCAGGAGGCAGTTACCACATGCGTTTCCGAAGGGCCATACAGGTTATGTAAAGTAATGTGTGGGTTTAAACGAAGAAATTCTTCCAGCTTCGAAATCACCACCAATTGTTCGCCAGTAGATAGGATGTGCCGGATATTGTGACTAGCCAGCAAAGAAAAATCGATCGTATTAAAGAAGCTGCTGAGTGCTGAAAAGGGAACCGAAACAATTTCTATCTGGTGGGTGCAAATGTAATTTGCTAAATCTTCAAAGTCGAGCCGGATGGTTTCGTTAAGAATATAGGCCGCTCCGCCATTGGCCAATACAAAATAGATATCGTTGAGCGATGAGTCAAAAGCGAACGATGCATACTGTAATATTTTTTGTCCATGTTCCAGACCGGATTGCTCATTCTCCCATTTGATAAGATTGTATAACGTACGATGGGTTTGCATTACGCCCTTTGGCATACCGGTAGATCCGGAGGTGTAAATTACGTATGACAGGCTATTGAGTTGAATTTGTATTGACGGATTTTGTTTTTCAAATACATCCAGATTAATCGTGGCCACATCTACAAAACCACCGGGCAACCATTGGTCTAACGTGGTAGAAAATTCTTCGCTGCTCAGTATCAGTTTTGGTGCCGCATCGCTAATAATATACTGGAGTCTGTTGTCAGGTAATTTATAATCAATGGGCAAATAACAGGCACCTGTTTTTATAATCGCCATCATAGAGATGGCACTCCATGCAGAACGATGAAGCATTACACCTACGGTTTCATCCGGCTTTAACTGGTATTTTTGCAGCAGGTAATCGGCCAGTTGATTTACTTTTTCATTGAGCGTTTGATAAGTGAAAAACTCATCTTCAAACACCATTGCAATTGCATCGGGTGTTCGTTCAACCTGGTCTTCAAACAGGGTTACAATATTTTTATCTTCCGGATAGGGTCTTTTTGTATTATTGAATTCAACCAAAAGCTGGTTTACTTCAGCGGGAGCAAGCATCGTTAATTTGCCGATTTTCTGCAGCGGCTGTAGCACGATGGATTGCAACAGTTGTAAAAAATGATTCATCATCCGGTCAATGGTGGCTGCCGAAAATAAGTCGGTATTATACTCTACTGCCCCTTGTAACCCTTGTTCATTTTCAGTAATAAAAAAGGTCATATCAAAAAGTGCCGTGGTGTGTTCGTACCCGGCACGGGAAATGGTACAATTCTTCAGGTGCATCTCGGGTACCTCCGGTGTGTTCCTTAACACCAGCATCACCTGGAAGATGGGACTGCGGCTCATATCCCTTTCTTTTACTACCGCCTCTACCACTTTTTCAAAAGGTACTTCCTGGTTTGCATACGCTTCCAGTGTAGCCATTTTTTCCTGTTGCAACAATGCTTCAAAAGATTGGTCGCTGTCAAGCTGCGACCTAAGCGCCAATGTGTTTACAAAAAAACCGATCAGTCCCTCCACTTCCTGTTGCTGTCGTCCTGCAATGGGAGTGCCCACGCAAATATCCTGCTGGCCGGTGTAGCGATGAAGCAACACTTTAAAGGCTGCAAGCAGGGTGATGAACAAGGTAGTTCCCTGCTGCTGGCAAAGTGCGTACAAACCTTTAGTTAGTGACTGGTTGATATGAAATCCTGCAATGGCTCCTTTGGTACTTTGTATGGAAGGGCGCTGGTAATCGGAAGGTAATTGTAAAGAGGATACACCTGCCAGTTTTAGTTTCCAGTAGGCCATCTTTTTTTCCAGCAATTCACCCTTCAGATAGTTGCGTTGCCAAATGGCAAAATCTGAATACTGCACCGGCAGCATTGGTAAGGTTAGTTTTTTACCTTCGTCAAATTTCCGATAATATGCAGCAAAGTCATTTACCAATATTGATCTTGACCAGCCATCTGATGCGATGTGGTGGAGGGTAACCACCAACACATGCTCATCTTCCTGCAATTGAATAAGCGATGCCCGCAACATATAATCGGATGATAAATCGTACCGCTTCAGGATCAGTTGCTGAATACATTCTTGCAGGGCCTGCTGGTTGTTTGCCATGGTGGTTCCATCAATCAATTCCAGCTCCCAACCGTTTGTATCAATGATCACCTGGTAGGGTTGTCCTTCCACTTCGTGATAAACTGTTCGTAATACCTGGTGACGATCAATGGTATTTTTTATGGCAAACCGAAGCGCTTCTTTGTTGCAATGGCCATTCAACTTTAGTACTGCCGGCACATGGTATTGCTGACTGCCGGCTAACTGGTCGATGAACCAAAGCCGCTCCTGGCTGAAGGATAAAGGGATTCGCTGCGGGCCGGGAACTATTTTTTCAATGGGCGGTAAAAGATCATCGCAGGGTTGATTGATTACCTGCCCTGCAAGCAATGCCACGGTAGGATAATCAAAAATATCGCCAATGGGCATTTCTACTTTAAACGCTTTTCTGATAGCAGAAACCAATCTTACCGCCAACAGCGAGTGCCCACCCAATTCAAAAAAATCATCATTCATCCCTACCTGTTCCACTTCCAATATATCCTGCCATATTGCTGCGAGCTTTGCTTCTGTTTCATTGGCGGGGGCCACATACTGGTGGCCGGCAGTAATTGTTGAATCGGGATCTGGCAATGCTTTCCTGTCTACTTTTCCATTGGCTGTTAATGGCAAACTTTCAAGTGCCACTAGTATTGCCGGTATCATGTAGTCCGGTAATTTTTCCTTTAGATAAGCGTTGATGCCTTCACTGTCAAAGTCATCTGCTGCAACAATATATCCGATCAATCTTTTATCACCCTGCTTATCATCTTTAGCCAATACAACTGCCTGGCTTATTAATTCGGATTGTTGCAGCACTGCTTCTATTTCTCCCAATTCAATCCGGTATCCCCTGATTTTTACCTGGTCATCTACTCGGCCAATAAACAGGATGCTTCCATCCGGCAGCCATTTTACCAAATCACCGGTGCCATACATTTTTGATCTGCCTTCTTTGTGAAATGGATCCACAATAAATTTCTCCTTTGAAAGTTCCGGATTATTAAAATATCCCCTGGCTACACCATCACCTGAAATAAATAACTGGCCAGGTACGCCAACCGGGCACACCTGCATTTCCTTTGACAGGACATACACTTTCGTATTAGAAAATGGCTTACCTATCGGAATGGTTTTGTTATACCTGTTGTTGGGTTTTACTTCATGTAATAATTTACCAATAGTAGTTTCTGTAGGGCCGTAGTGATTGATTACCCGGCAAGGCACTCCCGATGAGTAAATATTTTCCACCAGTGCTGTATGCAATGCCTCCCCACCAAATACCAGTATTTTTTTGGGTAATAATAAATCATCCTCCTGTGCCAATGCCTTCCAATGGGAGGGGACAATCTTTAAACAATCAATATTTTGTTCACCGAAATACTGGTGCATGTATTCAATATTACTCACTGAGTTTTTCGAAAAAACATGCAAAGCCCCGCCCGACAACAACGATGCATAAATAACCGTATTGCCCAGATCTGTCGCAATGGTTGACACCAATGCAAACGATTTGCAGCGGTCAATTTGAGTATGTATGTTTAAGCCAAAATAATAATCTGCCAGGCTCCGGTGCTCAATCATTACGCCCTTTGGTTTACCCGTGGAGCCGGAAGTGTAAATTACATATGCCAGTTGATCGGGGGCAACTTTCGCCAGGTTGGTATTGGGTTGATTATCTAACTTTTCATCATCTACCGCTATTATTTTTGATGCGGCGCTGGCTGGCAGTTGATTGCTGCTTAGCGCACTGCTTACAATCATGGCAGCGCCAATATCTTCCAGCATATAACTGATTCGCTCCTGCGGAAAATCTGTATCAATAGGCACATAGGCTGCTCCGGCTTTCATAATCCCCAGCATACCCGTAATCATGGCCGGTGATCTTTCTAAATAAAGCGGAACCAGCGAACCGGGTGTTATGCCCTCACTTATTAATTGATGTGCCAGTTGATTGGATCGTTCATTCAGTTGTTGGTAAGTAAGTGTTTCGCCTTCAAATACAACCGCTGCATCCCCAGGTGTTGTTGCCGCCTGTCCTTCAAAAAGATCAACAATGCTTTTACCTGGCGGATAATCAACTTTACTATCATTGAATGATACCAGTATTTGCTGCAATTCCAAACTGCTTAACATCGGTATATATCCTACCTTTTGATGGGGATCTTTTACCACGGCATTTAACAGCGCTTCAAAATGTACCGTCATCTGCTGTATGGTAGATTCATTGTACAGGTCGGTATTATACTCTACTTTTCCCTGCAGGCCATCGCTGGTTTCATTTACAAAAAAGGTGATATCAAACTTGGAAATACCTGCTTCAAAGGGCTCTTTGGATAGCTGTAATTCGCCTAATTTAAGTGCGGAAACCTCCGGTGTATTACCCAATACCAGCATTACCTGGAATAAAGGATTTCTACCCGGATCTCTTTCTTTTACTACAGCTTCCACCACCCGCTCAAAGGGAACATCCTGGTGATCATAAGCCTGCAGCGTAGTAATTTTTACTTGTTGCAATAAATCGATAAAGGAAGCGCCTCCATCAACTGTATCCCGCAAAACCAGGGTATTTACGAAGAAGCCAATCAACCCTTCCAAAGCCTGCTGTTCTCTGCTTGCTATGGAGGTGCCTACGCAGATATCCTGCTGACCACTATAGCGGTACAGCATTACTTTAAAAGTTGCCAACAAAGTCATATACAATGTGGTGCCTTGTTGCTGACTTAATTTTTTTAATTGCTCCGCATGTGCTTTGTTAATGGTAAATAAGATATTAGCGCCCCTGGATGTCAGCACTGGTGGCCGCACATGATCGGCAGGCAATGCGATGGGAGTAACTCCATCCAGTTTTTCTTTCCAATAATTCACTTTTTTTTCCAATACTTCGCCTTGCAAATAATTCCTCTGCCACACGGCATAATCCGCATATTGTATTTCTATCGGTGCCAGATTGGGTGATCGGTCTTGTATAAAAGCACTGTATAATTCCGCCACTTCTTTTACCAACACGGAAGCAGACCATGCATCAGAAGCAATGTGGTGCATGGTAACCACCAATACATGCTCTTCATCCGCAATATTGACCAGACTAGCCCGAAGCATGTCATCCTTAGACAAATCAAATGGCTGCCTGATTAATTCCTGTATCAACAACTGCAAAGCCTCGGGCGAATGCTGGCACTGCCGGCCGTTTACAGCCTGGATTACATATCCACCCGTATCCTTGATATATTGATATCCCCGGCCCTCTTCCTCCCGAATAATGGTGCGAAGAATTTCATGCCGGTTGATCAGATTTTGCAACGCATAGTTCAGCGCATCCAAATTGATCTTTCCTGATAACCGCAATACAGTGGGCAAGTGATATTGCAAACTGCCTTCTAACTGATCAATAAACCATAGGCGTTCCTGCGCAAAAGAAAGTGGCACCTGCTTTACTTCCTGTCTGTTAAACGGACGAAGCTGGTGCGATAGCGGAACCTGACTTTCTTTAGCAGCATGTTGTTGATAATACTGAATTAAAAAAGGTTTATGCTCCTTTAACTCTCCCAAAAGTACGGAGTCAATTTGCCTGCCCTTTTCTACATGAACCGATAATTCATTTCCTGAAAGCGACATACTTACACCTAAGCCGTTGGCCTTTTCTATCAACCGTAAAATTTTCGCAAGACTAAATTCCGCCATATCGTATTTTTTATTAATCCCGAAGGACCGCTTTTTTATAGTGTCATTGTATCATAATTCTCCAGGATAATTGGTGCCTGCTGCTGATTCACTTTGATGTAATTGGCCAATTCTTCAATGGTTCCCAATTCGAAAAATGTAGCAATCGACAACTCAATTTTTAATTCTCTTCTAATGGAAGATATGAGTCGCATTACCAATAAAGAGTGACCCCCTAACTCAAAGAAATTATCCTGTATGCCTACCTGCTCTAACGAAAGGATTTCCTTCCAGATATCCGCTAATTGCATTTCCAGTTCAGTACGTGGTGCAATGTACTGGTTGCTTAATAATACCATTACATCCGGATCGGGCAAGGCCTTTCGATCTGTTTTACCATTTGGTGTTAACGGCAGGTCTTCCAGTTCCATCCATAAGCCCGGCACCATGTATTCCGGCAACCTTTCTTTCAGGTAGCTGGTAACAAGTTCCTTATTGAAAATATCTTTTGCCACAACATAAGCTACCAATCGCTTATTTCCATCGTTATCCGGCTTGGCTAAAATCACCGCTTTACTTACTAATTCGCTTTGCAGCAATACGGTTTCTATTTCGCCCAACTCAATTCTATATCCCCTTATCTTCACCTGCTCATCCATTCGTCCGAGGTATTCAATGTTACCATCCGGTAACCAACGGCCCCAGTCTCCGGTGCAATACATTACCACGTTCGGCTGATTGCTGAAAGGATTGTGTACAAACTTCTCCGCCGTTAATTCCGGGAGATTGTGATAACCTTTTGCGATACCGGCGCCGCTGATGCAAATCTCCCCAATCACTCCAACCGGAACCAGTTTTTGCAAGTTGTTTAAAATGTAAATACTGGTATTGCTGATGGGCCTTCCAATCGTAACCGGCATCTGATTATCTAACCGGCTCATTGTGCTGTAGGTAGTGTCCTCTGTTGGCCCATATAGATTCCTTACTTCGATTTTAGTTGTATCCAGATTTTGATGTACGAATGCCGGAACAGGTTCCCCTGCCATGTTAATAACGCTGATATTAGATAAATCTGATTTGTCAGATAATAAATTTTGAATAACACCCGGAACACTATTGGTCATTACAAATTTGTCGCCAGCCAGATATTTGCCAATGTGTAACCCGTTTTGTAAAATCCGCAATGGTTTTCCAATGCTTAAGGGGTAAAATATTTCAAATACCGAAAGGTCAAAACAAATGGAAGTACCAGCATAAACGATTTCAAAATGGCTGGATGCAAACTCAAGGCGGCTCCAATAGATAAATGCAAATACATTGCTGTGCCGGATCATTACCCCCTTTGGTTTACCCGTAGAACCGGATGTATAGATCACGTATGCCAACTGATCCTGTGCTATGGACACTGCAAGATTGGTAACAGGCTGGCTGCTGATGACCGGCCAATCATTGTCTAATAAAACAACGGTGAGTCCGGCTGATTTGGGCAACTTTTCAACGCTTTTCTGGCTACTGATGATGATCCGGGCTGCGGTATCTTCAACGGTGTATAAAATTCGATCTGCAGGATATTCAGGATCTACCGGCACATAAGCACCTCCTGATTTTAAAATCCCCAACATGCCCACTACCATTTGAACCGAGCGTTCGATACAAACCGGCACAAGCGTATTTGCTATAACTCCGATGGAATGTAAATGATGCGCTAACTGGTTAGACCGTTCATTTAATTCACGGTAAGTAATTTGTTCGTCATCCATCACCACTGCAATATTCTCAGGCGTTACCGCAGCCTGCGCTTCAACAAGGTCAACAATTGATTGATTGGCTGGAATGGCCTGCGATGCTCCGTTGAAATCTACTAGCAACTGCTGTTTTTCTTTCGGCGTCAGCAATTCAATCTCCTCCAGTTTGCCGGTTGAATTTTGTACCATTTGCAACAATACCTGTTTAAAATGATTGCTTATTTCATCTACAAAATCCTCTTTCAGCAAATCTGTATTGTAACTAAAACGCACACTTACCTGTTCTGCAATGGCAATAAAAATACTTAGTGGAAAATTGGTTTGTTCGCTAATCTTTACATTGTCCACTTCAAGACTCCACTTGCCACCTGCAATTACTTTGCTTACCGGATAATTTTCCACAACCAGTAAACTATCGAACAGGTCACCTTTAACCCCCATCCAACTTTGAATATCGTGAAGCGATGTGTATTGGTGATGACGGGAAGACACCTGGTCATCCTGCAATCCCTGCAACCATTCAACAATACCGGTTTTGCCGGTAATATTGGAATGCAATGGCAGCGTATTGATGTACATGCCTACCCGTTGCTCCACACCTGGCAAATCGTCTGGCCTGCCGGAAACCGTTACGCCATACACCACATCGCTGCTGCCTGTATAATTGTGCAACAACCATGACCATACTCCCTGTACCAGTGTATTTACCGTGATGCGATTTTGCTGTGCAAAACGTTCCACTTCACCTGATTGCTGTTCCTCTAATTTAAAAGCCATTGACTTGTATAAACCAATTCCCTTGGTACGATTGGCAGTATTGCGGATGAATGGCAGCAGGGTACTTTGTTCTACTCCCTGCATGTATTTACTCCAGTACTGTTTTGAAGCTTCCTTATCCGAACGTTCTATATACCGGATATAATCTTCATACCGATCTTCCTGACCTTTTACTGGTTGTTTGCCAGCCACCAATAACTCATAGGTACTTAAAAATTCTTCCATCAAAACCGGCATCGACCAGCCATCAAATAAAATATGGTGAGATGTCCATAACATGCGGAACACACCCTCGCTAATGCGGGTTAATGCAATGCGCATCAATGGTACTGATTTAAAATCAAAACCCAATGCCAGGTCTTCTGCTTCATATTCTTTTATTGCTGCCGACTGTTCGGTCTGGTTCAGGCCACGGTAATCAAGCATGGCTACCGGCAAATCTACTTTGCGGTAAACACATTGCACTGGTACTGAAAATACATCATGGTAAAATCCGCTTCTAAGAATACTGTGTTTGCTGATTACAAAATCCCAGCTTTTTTTAAACGCCTCCAAATCCGGACCTTTCAATTCACAACTTAGTTGTTCGGTATAAGCGCCCGCTCTCTTGTCGTACAGGCCATGGAACAACATACCTTGTTGTAATCCACTCAGGCGATAAAGCCCTTCTATCAAATCCCTGCGGATGCCGCCTTTCAACGGTTCGTCCAAAAATAAATCAAGTTCAGTATTGCTTATTTCCTTACCGAGGCCGTAATCTGAAGGAGTAAATACTGCTCCGGATGCTTGTTGCGCTATGCAATGGTTTATCAGTGATTGAAGGTTGGCCTGGTATTCCTTTGCCAGTTCATTGATGGTAAACGGGTAATAATGCCTGGTGCTGTAACTCCAGTTTAATATCAGCTCGCCTCCCTGTACCTGCCCATTTACTGAAAGCAACTCCCTGGCGAATTGCTGCTCACTTACAGACGGCCCTCTTGATTCAGCAGCAGCACTTAACCACTGGCCGCTTTTTACCACATTGTCTAACTGTCCGAAATAATTAAATACAATATCCCAACTTTTTTTATGGGATAATTGTGGTAGTTGATTGAGGTATTTTAATACGCCATATCCGATGCCTTTATCGGGCACGCTGCGCAATTGTTCTTTGATTTCTTTGATAACAGATGCTGGTTCACCAATGCCATCCAACTGTAGCATTACCGGGTATAAACTGGTGAACCATCCAACCGTATGACTGGTATCAATGCCTATAGCTATCTGCTCCCTGCCATGGCCTTCCATTCCAATTACAATGCTGCTCCGGTCGTTCCATTTACACAACGTCATGGCCAATGCTGCCATCAAAATATCATTGATTTCCGTATGATACACTTTGGGAACTTCCTGCAACAACAACTTTGTTTGTGCTGCATCAAAGCGTATTTCTTCAATACTAATATCGGTTGCCATTACAGCTCCGTTATAAACCGTATCCACTTTTAGTGGCTTATAATTATTGACAACTCTTACCCAATATTTTTGTTGTTGAAGCAGTGCGTTGGACTTGCCATACTGTTCCAATGCCTGTTGCCACTGGCGGTACGAGCTGGTTCTTTTTGCAAGATTAGCCGGTTGATTGGTTTTTACAGCCGTTAATAAAAATTCCAAATCCTCCAATAAAATTCTCCAGGAAATGCCATCCACCGCCAGGTGATGAATGATGATGAGTAACCGATTGTTGGTTTCAGATTTTGGAGTTTCCATCCATACCATTCTTACCAAATCGCCTTTGGCAATATCAAGGCTACGTTGATAGGCTGCGGCTTTTTCACCTACCAGTCTACCTAACTCACCATGATCTATTGTGGTTAAATCTTCTACTACCAATACCGGCTTTTGTGTTCCATATTCCTGTTGCCATTGTCCATCTTGCTGATGATAAATAAAACGCAGTGCATCATGATGTGAAGCCAGTTGCTCCAATACTGCAGCTAAATTGGATGGAGTAACGGATTTGTCAATTCCCAATAAAACACTTTGGTTAAAATGCGAAATATCGTTTTCCGTTTCATCCAGGTACCACTGCTGTATGGGTAGTAAACCGGCGCTTCCGCTTAACACACCCTGCTCACCGGATATCGCAGATGCTGTATTGGCATGCTGATCTACGAGCGAAGATAAACCTGCGATGGTTTGGCAGGTAAATACATCAGACACCTGGAACTCATAACCTGCACGCCTTGCCCTGCTTACGATCTGTATGATGATGATGGAATCGCCCCCCAGTTCGAAGAAGTTATCATGAATGCCCACTTCTTCCACATCCAGCAAATCTTGCCAGATGACTGCTACTGCTTTTTCAAAATCATTGCGTGGAGCAACAAACTGGTTCGACAATACCTCCGACATTTCGGGATCGGGCAGGGCTTTTCTATCTACCTTTCCATTGGAGGTTAATGGCAATGTTTCCATTGTTACCCATTGTGCAGGAATCATATATTCCGGCAAACTGCTTTTCAGGTAATCCTGAATGGCTTCTTTTTCGAAATCGCCGGATGGCACTATGTATGCTACCAATCTTTTGGAACCTTCACTGTTATCTTTTGCCAATACTACTGCCTGACTCACATATTCGCATTGCTGCAATACGCCTTCAATTTCACCCAATTCAATCCGGTAACCCCGGATCTTTACCTGCTCATCTTTTCGTCCCATGTATTCAATATTGCCATCAGGTAACCAGCGGGCGAGATCCCCCGTTTTATAGATTTTTGATCCTTTATTAAATGGATCGGCTACAAATTTTTCTGCGGTAAGTTCAATACGGTTCAGGTATCCCCTGGCTACACCATGCCCGCTAATACAAAGTTCGCCAGAAACGCCCAATGGCACCAGTTCGTTGTAAGCTCCGAGGATGTGTAATTGTACATTATCAATTGGCTTGCCAATGGAAATACCACGCTTTAACTTTTCTTCATCACCAATGGTTTGAAAACTAAATACACTACAACCAACTGTTGCTTCAGTAGGACCATATTCATTGATGATTTCTATTTTCAATCCATCTTCAACCAGTTTACTAAACTGCCCCATGAACAAGGCTTCACCTCCCAATACCAGCCGCTTTGTAAGCAGGGTTTTGTTGGTGGTTTGCATCACCGGTTGTATCAATGCTAAATGCGCTGGTGTAATTTTTATAAAATCATAAGGAGCATATTTATGCAGGTTTCCATCTTCAAATACTTCCAGCGAAGCTTTGGAACTAATGACCACCGATTTACCAGCGAGCAATGGCATAAACATAGCCGTAAGTGATGCATCAAAAGTATAGGAGAGATGAACAAAGCTTCCTGCATTGGTAGAATCGCCGGTACTGTAGTTCGTTTTTTCGTTTAATAAATAACTTAACATGTTCCGATGCTCAATCAGTACTCCCTTTGGTTTTCCTGTTGAACCGGATGTATAGATCACATACGCCAATTGTTCCGGCTTGATTTCCAATGCTAAATTTGCATCCGGCCTTGTGCTGATCAACGGCCAGTCGCCATCAATTGAAATGATATTCAACTGTAATTCATCGGGTAATTTACTGGAGCTTGCATCACTGCATAAAACCACGGTTGCGTTGGTATCTTCCAGCAAATAGCTGATTCGATCCAGTGGATATTCCGGATCAATCGGCACATAGGCCCCACCTGCTTTTAAGATGGCTAAAATACCCACCAGCATATCGACTGAACGCCCAATACAGATAGGCACCAACTTCTCTGGTTTTACACCCTTTAGTTGTAAAAAAGAAGCCAGTTGATTTACCTTCTCATTGAGTTGTCCGAAGGTGAATTCCTGTTGTTCAAATACTGCAGCCAACCGGGTTGAATTATGAGCAACCTGGGCTTCAAACAAATCAACGATACTTGCGGAGGTTGAAGTATTTACCTCCACCGCTGTATCATTGAATTGAATCAGTAACTGTTGTTCTTCGGAAACGGTGAGCATTTGCAGCTCGCCAATTTTTTGCGCAGGTGCTTTTACAATCGCAGCCAATAATTGCCTGAAGTGACTCATCATTTGCTGAATGGTAGCTTCACTATACAGATCGGTGCAATATTCAACGGAGCCGGATAGTCCCTCCGGAGTTTCGGTAATGTTACAAATGATATCCATCTGTGAAGTAGTATGCACTTGTTCTTCAAGCGACAGATGTATGTTACCCAACCGAAGCTCCGGAACTACAGGTGTATTCTGCATGGTAAACAAAACCTGGAACAAAGGATTGCGACTCATGTCTCTTTCCTTCACCACAGCTTCTACTACTTTTTCAAACGGCATATCCTGGTGTTCGTAGGCTTCCAACATGGTAGCTTTTACCTGTTGCAATAAACCTGTAAAAGTTGGATTATTTGAAAGATCACTTCTAAGCGCCAGCGTATTGATAAAGAAGCCAATCAACGATTCCAATTCCTGTTGGGTACGGTTTGCAATAGGTGTGCCTACACAAATATCCGGTTGTCCGCTATAACGGTGCAACAGTATATTGTAGGCGGCCAGCAACGTCATAAACAGGGTGCTACCTTGTTGTTGACTGAGTGCAATGATTTGTGCTGACAACCCCTTATCGATGTTAAAAAATGTACGGGCGCCACGGGTGCTTTGCACGGCGGGCCTCGCATAATCGGTCGGTAATTGCAGGGTTGCTACTCCATCCAGTTTCGCCTTCCAGTAAGTCAATTTTTTATCCAATACAGCCCCCTTGAGGTAATTGCGTTGCCAGATGGCATAGTCCGAATATTGAATTTGCAATGGTTGCAATTGTGGAATACCGCCTGCTTCATTGGCTGCATACAACTCCATTAATTCATTTACAATAATTGAGGTAGACCATCCGTCTGCTGCAATGTGATGCATGGTTGCCACCAGAATATGTTCTGCTTCATTTAGTTTAATCAGGTGTGCCCGTAGTTTATAATCTGTAGAAAGATTGAATGGAACTTTAACCAGTTGTTGCACGTAATGCTGCAAAGCTTCTGCGCCATCTTTAAAAACGCATTCATCTTCTATAGTCAATTGCCACTGGTCCATTTCCTTTATGTGCTGATAACCGGCACCCTGTTCTTCCCGGATTACGGTTCGCAACACCTCATGACGGTTCACAATTTGCTGCAACGAATTTTCAAGGGCGGTTTTATTCAGACTGCCTTTTAACCGGATGATGGATGGCAAATGATACTGTAAAGTCCCTTCCAGTTTATCAATGAACCACAATCTTTCCTGGCTAAAAGATAACGGCACACGACCAGGCCTTGTCTGCACGGTAATTACCGGCACGGCTGTACCTTTTTCACCCTCATCTACAATAGCAGCCAATTCCAAAATAGTGGGATGCTGGAAAATAGTTTTTATCGGAATCTCCTTTTCCATTTCCCTGCGCATCGTAGAGATCATTCGCATGGCCAGTAATGAATGACCTCCCATCTCAAAGAAATTATTGGTGATGCCGATTTTTTCTTTTCCCAAAAGTTGTTGCCAAATTGCAACCAGAGCAATCTCTGTTGCAGTATCCGGTGCTTTGTATTCGTTTTGTGCAGCCGAGCTTTCCGGAACCGGCAATGCTTTTCTATCCAGTTTCCCATTCGATGTCAGAGGAAACTGATCCATCAGCACAAAGTCGGCGGGTACCATATAATCCGGCAACAGTGTTTCCAACTTATCTTTTACCT
>Ga0105049_10001339_pt1 | contig 29032 bp, 27 predicted proteins | sample MAT06_FD_78087 | JGI IMG/M metagenome (GOLD analysis project Ga0105049, IMG submission 78087) | Freshwater microbial communities from Lake Fryxell liftoff mats and glacier meltwater in Antarctica - MAT-06 | ecosystem: Environmental > Aquatic > Freshwater > Ice > Liftoff microbial mat | place... | reverse complement strand
TGTACTCCTGGTACCCATTGTAGAGGATGAGTGCGCGGCGGGGGGGCTTTACCGCGAGGTCATCCTCCCCATAGGGAGGGGGGCGCAATGCGGCGACGCCCACAACAAACGGCATCGCCGCAAACCACGCCAATGCCGCGTATCCAGCGATGCGCCATCGCGCGCTGGGCGAGCCGCGTCTCAAAATCGAGAACGACACTCCCATACCCACTGCCATCAGCACGATCCGCGTCGGCCAGCCGAACCCCGCACAGTCGCCCATCATCGCGGGGAAGAACTTCCACGGCAACGCCATCGAGAGAACGCCGCGAAAGAAATCGGAGTTCCACGGCACGTAATGGTCGAGCGACAGAAGCCCCGCTCTCTCCCTCGCCCACAGCAGCAGATTCCACAGCGACAGCACGGCCAGCAGCGGCACCGACATCGCGGAACGAACCCCTCCGACAACCGCCGCCAGCGCCACAACGAAAGCCGTGCCTCCGCTGATCATGCGCCGCGCGCCCAGGCTGCCGCTACCCCACCAGATTTCGTTGGCGGCATTGAGGTAAACCTGGAGCACCAGCGCCACCGCCAGACCTGCCGCCAGCACGCGATCCCGTCGCCACAGCATCGCCAGCCCCACGGGCACCAGCGCCAGAACGGGCGACCAACTCAACATGCCGTGGTACTCGGAGAACAGGAACTCCACGATCTCCGGAGCGAACCAGTGCATCTCCTCGATCTTGGGCAGGCTGAGTGGATTCCCGTAGAGACACCACCACGCCACCATCTGGGACGCGAACATCCACAGCGCGCAGGCGGCTGCCACGCCGACGCCCTTGGTCCAGGCGATGACTTGCGCGCGGGAGCGCGGTGGCCCCATGGCGAGTTCCACCAGAAACACCGAGAGGAACGCGGCGTCCTGGGGCCGCACGAGCGCGACGATACCACCCAATGCCCCGAGGATCGCCCAGTCGCGGACCGAGCGTTCCTTCAGCGTTGCGTGCCACCTCCAAAGCAACAGCCCAACCGCCAGCATCGAGGTGGAGTGTGACATCATCGAATGCGCGTAGGTGTAAAATCCCACCGGCGTCCCCAGCAACACCGTCAACGCGGCCACCAGCCACCCCGTGTGGCGCGGGCTTCCCTGCCGCGAGCCCGGAGCCATCAATCCGCCAACGACCAGCGCGCCAATCGTGAAGGTCGCGCTAACGAGCGTCACGAGCAGCTTGTATATACCAGACTGGCCGGTCGGCTGGAGGAGCGGATTCTCAATCCCCAGCGCAGCCGCGATCCGTGCGAGTGCGTCGGCGGCGAGCCAAGCGGGAAACCACGCGAGACCGCTGCCGATGGGCCAGTCGTTGGAGACCCGCCCCGCGTCGGAGAGGTAGGTTTGGTAGACCTCGTAGCGGAAGGCCGCGTAGTCGTTGATGAAGTCCAGATCCAGGCCCCGCCCAAGCGTTCGCGCCCAGGAGAAGTAGCTGGCTGAATCCGGAGCGGCGAGGTAGGCGTTGTTCCACAGTGGAAACGTCACCGCAAAGAACGCGATCAAGATCGCAATGTGCCGGCGGGGGAGTGTCGCCTCTTGTTCCATGGCGCGAGGCTGTCGCGCGCCACCCTGAAGGAAAAGGGAAAGCGCCCGCCGCCCCCCCAACAATTCGCTATTCAGGAATGGACCGGCCCATCGTGGGGCTTGCCTCGCAGGGTGGGCTTTGGTCCCCTCACGCCTCGCGATATCCTATCTCCCGACCAGGCAATCCACGCATGTCGGACTCTCAACAGGCCGCCGCACACGGCGGATTCCGGATGTGGCAGTTCGTTGGCCTGGTGCTGGGGCCGGTCCTGGCAACTGCGTTGATGCTGTTTGCCGACCTGAACCCGGCAAATCCCGCGATGACGCGCATGGCAGCGGTGGCCGTGCTGATGGCGGTATGGTGGATTACCGACGCGATTCCGTTGGCGGCAACGTCGCTGCTGCCGGTGGTCCTGTTTCCCCTATGCGGCATCATGAACGCCGATGACGTGGCGCCGTTCTTCATCAACGACACGATCTTCCTGTTCATCGGCGGTTTCCTGCTGGCGATCGCGATGGAGCACTGGGACCTCCACCGGCGAATCGCGCTCGTCACGCTGAAAGGCTTTGGCGTCAAACCCAGCCACATCCTCCTTGGGTTCATGGTGGCAACGGCGGGGCTCTCGATGTGGATATCCAACACGGCCACCGCGATGATGATGCTTCCCATTGCGGTGGCCGTGCTCGGGCGTCTGGAGGAGCGATCCGGTCGCGAAGCCTGCGCGGGATTCGAGGCATCGCTGCTACTTGGCATCGCCTACGCCGCCAGCATTGGTGGCATCGCGACGTTGGTCGGCACGCCGCCGAATCTGGTGCTGGTCCGCGTACACGACCAGACCTTCCCCGACGCGCCAGAGATCGGCTTCGCGCCGTGGATGCTCTTCGCCCTCCCCGTGTGCGCGCTTCTTCTTGGGGTAGTCTGGCTGCTGCTGCGCTGGATGTTTCCCGACCGTGCCGATGCCAAGTCGCTCGATCCCGAGATATTCCGTTCCCAACATCGCGCGCTCGGCAAGATGTCGCGGGAGGAGAAGTGGGTACTCGGGCTCTTTGTCCTGCTCGCCGCGCTCTGGCTCTCCCGAGCGACGCTCAAGGTCGGCGGACTCACCATCCCCGGCTGGAGCGAGTTCTTTCCCGACACCAAGGCAGTCCGCGACGGCACGGTGGCGATTGCGGTGGCGCTATTGCTCTTTGTTATTCCCGCCCGCGCGGGCCAGAAGTCGCGCACCCTCCTGACGGGGCGCGCCTTGCAGGAACTCCCGTGGACGATCGTTTTGCTCTTTGGCGGCGGATTCGCTCTTGCCGCGGGGATCGAGAAAACTGGCCTATCCGGCTGGATCGGCGAGCGGTTTCAGTTTCTCGCCGGGCTGCATCCGATCATCATCGTATTGCTGGTGGCCACGTTCATCACCTTCCTCACAGAGATCACCTCGAACACGGCGACGGCAACGGTGATGCTGCCAGTTGTGGCCGCAAATGCCATCGCGCTCGGCATCGATCCCTTGCTTCTGATGGTGCCCTGCGCCATGGCCGCCAGCTATGCTTTCATGCTCCCCGTCGCCACGCCGCCCAACGCGATCGTCTTTGCGACGGCGCGCCTTACCATCAGCCAAATGGCCCGCGCGGGTCTGGTCGTCAACATCGTGGCGATCATCCTGACGACGCTGGCGATCTGGTTCCTGGGTCCATTGATACTGGGAATTGAGATGAGTGGATTGCCAGAGTGGGCGGCTAGGAAGTAGCGCCGCCCATCGCCTTCCGCGCCTTCTGCAACGCGCTCCCGATTACCTGATGCATGTCGTAGTATTTGTACTCCGCCAGTCGCCCGCCGAAGATAACGTTCTTTTCCTGCGCCGCCATGGCCTGGTACTTCGCCAGCACCTCGCGGTCGGCGGCGAAGTTGACGGGGTAGTAGGGCTTGTCGTTGTCGATGTGCGACCACTCGCGGATCACGACGGTTTTGCCGGGGGTGTGGGATTTCTCGAGGTGGAGATGCTTGGGTTCGTGAATGCGGGTGAAGCTGACATCCGTATCGGCGTAGTTCATCACCGAAGTGCCTTGGTAATCCTCCTCGTCCAGCACCTCCGTCTCGAAGCGCACCGAACGCCAGTTGAGGCGTCCGTGCTCGTAGCCAAAGTAGCGGTCGATGGCGCCTGTATAGACAAAGTTCTTCCCCTTCGCGCGCCAGTGGTCGGGATCGGAGAAGAAATCTACTCCGAGTTCCACGGGAATGCCTTCCAGCATCCGGTCGAAGATCGGCGTATAGCCACCCTTGGGAATCCCCTGGTACTTGTCGTCGAAATAGGAATCGTGGAACGAGTGCCGCACGGGGAGGCGCGTGATGATGTTGGCGGGAAGCTCGCGCGGGTCGCAGCCCCACTGCTTGGTGGTGTAGCCCTTGATGAAGGCCTCGTAGAGTTCTTCGCCCACGAGGGATATCGCCTTCTCCTCCAGATTCGACGGGTTGGCGATGCGGCCCTTCTTCGATTCGAGAAAAGCCTCCACTTCACCCGGACTCAAGTTCACGCCATAGAACTGGTTGATCGTGCCCAGGTTGATCGGCATCGAGAATACCCGGCCTCGGTGCGTTGTCAGTACGCGGTGCTGGTAGCGGTTGAACTCGGTGAACCTGTTTATGTAGGCCCAGAGCTCGTCGTTGTTGGTGTGGAAGATATGCGTCCCGTACTCGTGGACGTTGATGTTGGTGCCTTCCCAGTCGCGGGAGTAGCAGTTGCCGCCGATGTGGGCGCGCGCGTCCAGCACGATGGCCGACTTGCCATTCTCGCGGGCCTGCTGGGCAAACACGGCGCCGAAAAATCCGGCGCCCACGATCACATAGTCATACGTCATGCGGCTGGATTCCCCGCGTGGAAGTTGCGAGAGAAGGCGGCGCCCTCCCGCGCGGGAGCAACCCCGATCATGGCCCCGTCATGGCGCAGGCGCGAGGTCCGTCGTCAGCCGCGTGTCATAGGTCACGGGAACATCGTCCCTGAAGTCGTTGGAAATCATCGCCTGCGGATTTTCGCCGTCCTTCTCCACTAGGATCGAATGCGGAAGGAGGGGGTCTGCCACAACGCGGAAATTGGCCGTGAAGCAAAGCGGCGTGGGATTCTGGTTGGGCCTGGTGGGTCCGAAGGCCAGAAATCGCCTCACCTTGTAGGGCGGCTGGTCGGGGCCATCGGCCTCGAAGAATACCCCGAGTTCGCCTCCGCCGGAGGAGACATACTGCACGGCATTCGGATCGTACAGAATCTGCAGGTAGAAAGACCCGGGAATCAGGCCGCTGTAGTTGGCCTCGACGCCCACCCTAACCCTGAAGTTCGAACCGGGAACTGTTGGATCGCCGGAGATCACACGGGTCGTCACGTAGGCCACCGGCAGCGGTGTGGGGGAGGGCGTGGGGCTGATGCTGGGGGTGGGCGAAATGCTCGGAGTGGGAGATATGCTTGGAGTGGCGCTTGGCGTCGGCGAGAAGGAAGGCGACGGGGTCGGAGTCGGCGTGGCAGACTCCGTTGGGCTAATCGACGGAGTCGGAGAATCGGTGGGGCTCGGGGTTGGGCTCTCGGTGGGCGATGGCGAGATGCTCGCGGTCGCCGTGGGCGGAACCGTGGTGGGCGGCACTGTTGATGCCGTTGCCGACGGCGAGGGAGCGGTCGTTGTGACAACCGTCGTCGTCGGAATTGCCGTTGTCGGGATGGTCGTCGTCGGGATCGTTGTGGTTGGCGCCGTTGTAGTAGCAACCGACGTGGTGGGAGGCGCTGTGGTCGCAATGCTGGTCGCCGTCCCCGTCGCCGTCGGCGAGACGCTGGCGCTCGATGTCGGTGTCGCGGCGACGGTGGTAGGCGGGGCCGTGGTTGCCGTCGCCACTGCGGTTGCCGTCGGCGTGGATGTGCGGGTTGCGGATGGCGAGGGTGCGCTGGTCGGCGAGGGCGACGCGGAGGAACTGACGCTCGGAGAAACCGATGTCGTCGTCGCCACGGACGTCGTGGGGATTGTCGTGGCCGCGGAGGTCGTGCCTGTCGCGCTCGGGGTTGGCGACTCGGTGGACGATACCGTGGGCGTGGAGGTCGCCGACTCCGTGACCGTCGCCGTCGCGCTAGGCGTCGGCGTGGGGGATTCCGTTTCGGTGGCGGATGCGGTCGCCGTGGCCGAAATGGACGCGGTCGGGAATGCGGTTCTGCCCGGTGTGGGGGTGGGGGTCCTTGGATCGACGACGGCCTTCCAAAGGTCGCCCGCGTCTATTCTCCGGTCGCCATTTAGATCGACGGCGAAGGTCGCGGGACTCGATGTCGTATCGAGTAAGAGAGCGACCAACTGGGCGGATTGCTCCCCGGACTGCGCGCGCGTCGTCGTAGGGACCGAAATCGCGAAGAGCAGAAGCAAAAAACACCAAATTTTCAACCCCTCAACCACGGCTCCCTGCCTCGCTCATCCCCTCGGGGATTCCTTTTTTTAGATTGCGCCGCCCACCGAGAAGGCCACCGCAACTGGCGGACGTCAAGGTCAACGCTGGTTTCCAATAGCAGCTAACTTGCCCTACCACATGAACGGGCCGACCACTTCCTCCGCCTTGTTGAATTCGGTGGGAACGTAGTGGATCACAAACGACCGCCGCGTCTTGGAGGTATCCACGATGTCGTCGCCGCCGTGGAGCAACATCGCGTGCCACAGGAGCACATCCCCCTTCTTGGCGGTGAACTGATGGCGCTCGTACTTCTCGCCGATGCGGGCGAGGTCAGCCTCGTAGCGCTTGCGCAAGGCGTCGTCGCTCGTGCGCAGGTTGGTCTGCGGGTAATTGTTGTATTCGCGATAGATGGCCTCGCGGTGAGAGCCGGGATAGTACACCACCGGGCCGCATTCGCTGTCGATGTCCTCCATTGCGATCCACGCGCCGATCAGGTAATTGGCGGGGTGCACGTGGAAGACCATCAGGTCCTGATGGATGCCGTGGCGGCTGCCCCAGGTGAAGGAAATCGAGTAGAGTGGCGGTGTGTCCACGCCTAGCAGGAGGGAAACCAGCTCTTGCAGCTTCTTGTTGCGGAAGACCTTCTCGGCCATGGGCGACTGCATGTGATAGCCATGGACGCGGAACTTCCCGCGCGCCCTCACTTCCATGCGCTCCGCCGGTGGGAGCGCCACAATATCGCGGTGGGGGACGATGTGGACCGGGGGCTCGCCCTCCTTCATATAGACGTCGTTGAAGGTCAGGTTCTCGATCGGCTTGTCAGTGGTCCATGCATTATCGAGCTCCTGGTTGATCGCGTCAATCACCGAGAGGTCCGTGTGCCCCTTTGCCACGCAGTAGCCGTCGTCGATCCACTTGCGGACGAGTTCGCCGGTCGATGGGTCCAGCTTCCCCGCGCGCAGCATCGAGTCCAGCTTTTCGATGGCGTCCGGCTGGTCCGTCCACGGCAGGTCCACGGGATTTTGGCTCCAGTTTTTGGCGCGGGGCTTCTTCTTGAAGAGGGACTTGAGCATGGAGGTCGATTGGCTACCGGATGAAGTGGGTGTCCGCGTGGCGGACTCCGCATTTCTGATCGAGGGTCCCGGGTGTGTCAATCGGGGTGGCCTAGCACTCGTCTCCAACGGAATCATCGGCCAGATGAGCCCGCACCGGCGCGAAGGCGAAGACCTGCGCCGCCCCCGCCTCCCTCAGTGCCCGCGCCGCCGCGGCCATCGTGGCACCGGTCGTCATCACGTCATCCACAAGCAGGAACTCTCGCCCGTGGATGTTCTCGGGTTGGGGAACGCGGTAAACATCGGCGAGATTGGCCAGGCGTTCCGCCCGGCTGGCAAAGCGCGCCTGTGGTTTTCGGCGGCGAATGCGCTGGAGGACCGTCGAATGGGCGATTCGCATGGGGAGCGCCTCGGTCATGGCCCGGGCAATTTCCTCCGCCTGGTTGTATCCGCGTGATAACCACCGGAGCCGCGCCATCGGAACCGGGACAAGCTGGCAGTCCCGTCCCCGCTGCGCGAGCCAGTCGCCAACGGCGGGAAGGCTCAGCCGCACCAGCCAGTCCGCCAAAAAGGGCGACCGCCGGTACTTGAGATTTCGCACGATTTCGCCCGCGGGCGACTGGTAGGGGAACGCGGAGCGGGCCTCGGCGAACCAGTCGCCCAGAGGCTCGCAATCAGGACATTTTCCCGGCGTCGAGCCGGGTGCCGCGTAGCCACAGCACCGGGGGCACGCCTTTTCGAGATCGATGGGCCTCAGCAATTCGCCGCACTCTTCGCATAGGCACGTCAACGGCACATCTACGCGAAGCCGCGCGGGCCCCAGCGCGCGGTGGCAAGCCACGCAGGCGGGCGGCAGAAGGATCTGGGCCGCGGCGCGCGCGAATTTAGCCCCCGCGCGCAACATGGGTTACTCCTTGGAGCCGAAGCCAAAAAGGCGGCGTTTCTTTTTTTCCCCTTCGGGGGCTTCGCGTTCGATGGCGTCCTTCCCCCCTTCCTTTGCGAGGAACTTGCGCAGCGCGCCCTTCTCGCTCGACTTCTCCTTGGAACTCTCGTCGGCGTCAAAGACGTCCTGCTCGGCCTTGTTCGATTCGATCTCGACGATGCTGGCGATCGCGATCGACTTGGGACGCACTTGGAAGCCGGGAAGCTTCTGCATCCCGTTGACCTTGTTGATCAGCTCCGTTGCGCTGAATGGCTTCACCACGTATTCATTGGCGCCGATGCGCTTGGCCAGGGCCACGTCGCGGTCGGTCCCCTTGGCGGAGCACATGACGATCGGCATCCGCATAAAGGCGCGGTTTGTTCGGAGGGACTGGCAAAGCTGGTAGCCGTTCATCTTGGGGAGCATCACGTCGATCATCAGGATGTCGGGCTGGTACTTCACCAGCCGCTCGATGGCCTCCATGCCATCGTGGGCGAAGACCACTTCATAAAGGTCCGCCAGTGTCATGCGGATCAGCGTACACATCTCCGGATCGTCGTCCACGACCAGGACGCGGGGAAGGTGTGCGGGTGCGTGGGGCTTTTCGGGCTGGATCGCCGGGCGCGGGATATCGGTCCGCGTTTCCGCGTGGGGGGGATACCAATCGTGGGAGCCGGGGGACTTGGGAACGTGCCCCTCCTTCTCCGCCAGGGAAATCTGGTCAATGGAGTAGCGCTTGCTGCGCCGCTCGGGGGGCGTCCTCTCGAAGAAAAGGTCGATGTTCTTGAGCAGGCGCGCCGGATCGAAGGGCTTGGTCAGATAGAGGTTCGCGCCGGCGGAGTACCCCTTCTTGATGTCCTCCTTGTTTCCGAGGGCCGAAAGGAACATGACCGGCAAGTTGACATAGCGCGCGTTCTTGCGGAGGGCGGCGCATGCCTCGAAACCGTTCATCAGCGGCATCATGACGTCCATCACCACGAAATCGGGCTCGAATCGCTCGATCTTTTCGAGAGCGTCCAGGCCGTCATGGGCCTCCACCACCTCGTAGTTCGACTGGAGGCTCGTCTTGACGATCAGGCGTACATCTTCCTCGTCGTCCACGATCAAAATGCGCCACTTCATTGTTAGGGCTCCTTCGGGGGGTCTGACTACCCATCATCCATGCGGGCCGACACCTTCAGCCCGCATCGTTTTCGTCTGCATTAATGCCTGCCAGCCTTGCCGCTTGCCGCATGGCGGACTGGGCGGCGGTCTGGACAAGCCAGTCCGGCGATAGCTTACTGTGGGATAATTCCATCGCAGCGGCAAGCGTTTCCTCCGTGGGGGCTGTCGTCGCGGCGATCAGGGCATTGCGGGCCAGCGACTCAGCCCCGGCGCGCTTGAGGGGGCTGGACGTCTCCCCGAGCCGGGCCAGAAACTCGGCGGGGCGGGCAATCAGCTCCGCCAGCCGAACCTCGGCCGGCACCAAGGCGCCGCCCAAGGGGCTCTCTGCCGTGGGTTGTGCCCGGGTCCGGTTGTAGGGACATACGTCCTGGCAGATATCGCATCCAAAGACAAAGCCCTCTGTCAGGGGCCAGAACTCCTCCTCGATGGGGCCCTTCTTCTCGATCGTCAGGTAGGAGAGGCATCGCCGCGCGTCCAGCCGCCACGGCTCCGTGATCGCCCCGGTGGGGCAGGCATCCAGGCACCGGCGGCAATCTCCGCAACCCGCCGTCGGAGGCTCGACCGCGGATGGCTCGAACTCGGCCGTCGTGAGTATCGCGCCAAGGAAATGGAAACTCCCCTCGGCGGGATTTATAAGGAGCGTGTGCTTGCCGATGAACCCCAGCCCGGCCCGCGCCGCCCATGGGCGTTCCATGACCGGGCCATAGTCCACATAGCCGAGGCTTCTGGACCCGGGAGCCAGATCGCGGTCGATGGCGCGGGCAATTCGGCGAAGGGCCTTCTCGATCACCCGGTGGTAGTCGCGCGTGCGCGCATAACGGCTGATGCGCCCAAGCCCCGCTGTCTGGGGGGGAGGGGCGCCGCGTGGCACTTCTTCCCGCAGATAGTTCATTCCAAGGACGATCACCGAACGGCAGGACTCCAGCACGGCGGATGGGTCGGCGCGGCGGGCGGGCTTTTCGGCCAGCCACGCCATGTCTCCGTGGCGGCCCTCGGCGAGCCATGCCGCAAATCGCCCTCGTTCTTCGTCGAGCGGCTCCGGCCGCGCCGCGCCGAACCAGTCGAATCCCTCGGCGGCGGCAATCTCCCGGAGCGGCGCCGCCGGAATCATCGCTTGCCGGGCTCGATCCGGATATACACGAACCACATGCCGCGCCGCGCATAGGGTATCAACTTCGCCACTGCCGCATCGACTGCCAGCAGGGCAGTCTCGGCGATCCTGTAGAGACGCGGCATCCTCAGGATGTAGTTGAGCGGAGTCGCCAGAAACGCGAGGAAGTAGCGGCGGTCGCTCCCCAGCTTCCGGCCCGAGCGCGCAAACGGCTTACTCAGGGTGCGGCAACTCTCGTCGTCGAAATAGGACGTGATCTCCTGCCAGACCTTCGGCGCAGCCAGTCTTCGGTATGCGCGGGCGAAAGGGTTCCCCTTGAGCGGCTCGATGAGGAACGCGGCGCCGTCCTCGCGGAGTACGCGGTCGAGTTCCGCCGCCGCCCGGGGGAGATCGGTGTGGATCAACACGCTCTTGGCGGTCTCTCCGTGAAAGGCGCGATTGGCGAAGGGAAGCTCCTCGGCGACGCAATTCACGAAGGTGATCAGTTCCCCAACGCCCGCGGCCAGTGCAAGTTTGCGGGCCTCCTTCAGCCTTGGCAGGCTCAGGTCGGCGATCACCACGCGGGCGCCCTCCCGGGCCAAAAGGATCGCCATCAGGCCAAGCCCGCCACCTAGGTCCAGCACCGCGCCGGCCCTCCCGGCGGGTCGCAGATGATTGAGCGCGGCGGTGATATCGGCAGTCTGGTAGAGCGCCAGCTCGCGCTCTAGGGAGACAGGTGCCCCCCCGGAATCAAGGTTGCGCGTGTCCAGATTGCCGCGCCAATGCTCGCGGTTGCGGCGCCAGCGGTCGGGCCCCGGCGGAAGCGCTTGCGGTTGCTCGCTCACTTCGCTCACGTTTTCTCCAAGCTTAGCCAAGTGAGGCGGGGCTGCCGCCAACAATCCATCAATCCCATGCCGAAGAAAACCCACCCCCCCGCCCCAACGCGCAAGCCCGACTTCCACGACCCCGCCTACTTCATCGATCGCGAGCTATCCTGGCTCGCCTTCAACGACCGGGTGATCGAGGAAGCCGAGGACCTATCGACGCCGCTGCTCGAACGACTCCGCTTTCTCGGAATCGCGTCCTCCAATCTCGACGAATTCTTCATGGTCCGCGTCTCCGGCATCCAGGAGCAATTGGAGGCAGACGTCCGCGTGCGCAACCCGGCGGGCTTCACGCCCGAGGAGCACTTTGCACGCGTCCACGAGCGCGCCCATGTGCAGGTAGACCGCATGTTCAGGTGCTTCACGACAATGGTCCTGCCGGCGATGGAGCGGGAGGGCATTCACGTCCGCCGGTTCCAGTCGCTTAGTCGCTCCCAGAAGGAATTCGTGCGCGCGTATTTCGACCGCGAAGTGTTTCCCGTCCTCACGCCGCTGGCGGTGGATTCGGGGCACCCGTTTCCGCACCTGCGGAATCTCTCGCTCAACGTGGCGGTGCGGCTCCAGCAGCCCGGGCGCCGCCGCAATCAGGAGACGCTCTTCGCCGTGGTGCAGGTGCCAACGGTGCTGGACCGTATCGTGCGCCTTCCGAGCCGGGAGGACCAGTGCGAGTTCGTGCTGCTCGAGGAGATCATCTGCCAGGAGATCCAGCTCCTCTTCGCGGGGATGAAGGTCATCGAGGTTTGCGGCTTCCGCCTGACGCGCGACGCGGACATCGAGTTCGCCGAGGAGGAGGCCGACGACCTTCTCAAGACCGTGGAGCAGGAACTCCGCCGACGCGAGCGCGGCAGTGCCGTGCGCCTTGGCGTGGAGGATCGCGCCAGCAACGAATTGGTGGCGCTCCTGCGCTCCACCGTGGGCGTTTCGGAAGTGCAGGTCTATCGCCAGGGTGGCCCCATGAACCTGGCCGAAGTGGCCCAGATCGCTGGCCTGGTGGATCGCCCCGAGCTGAAGTTCCCCCCCTTCACGCCCACTGTCCGCGAGCCATTGCGCAGCGCGGAGAACATCTTCGACGCCATCGCTCGCCGCGACATCCTGCTGCACCATCCCTACGAGTCCTTCTCCACGATCATCGACTTTATCGAGAAGGCCGCCAAGGATCCCGACGTCCTCGCGATCAAGCAGACGATGTACCGCACCTCCGGCGATTCCAAGATTATCAAGGCTCTGATGGCGGCGGCGGCAAACGGCAAGCAGGTGGCCGCGTTGATGGAGGTGAAGGCGCGCTTCGACGAGGAACGCAACATCACCTGGGCGCGCGAGATGGAGCGCGCCGGCGTTCACGTGGTCTATGGACTGGTCGGGCTCAAGACGCATTCCAAGATCTGCCTCGTCGTGCGCAAGGAGAAGGGCGGTCTGCGTCGCTATGTCCACCTCTCCACCGGCAACTATAACCCCATCACGGCGCGCGTCTACACAGACCTCGGATTGCTGACCTGCGATCCCGACCTTTGCGACGATGCGGGGGAGCTGTTCAACCTCCTCACCGGCTATTCCTACAATCCCCACTGGCTCAAGATGGTCGTCGCGCCGATCGAGATGCGGAAGTTCTTCCTGGACATGATCGACGCCGAGATCGATCGCGCCCGCGCCGGCACCGGAGGCCGCATCCGCGCCAAGATGAACTCCGTCGTGGACACCGAGATCATCGGCAAGCTCTACGAGGCCAGCTGCGCCGGAGTGCAGATCGACCTTCTCATCCGCGGCATCTGCTGCCTGCGCCCCGGCATCCCCGGCGTGTCGGAGAATATCCGCGTCTCCTCCATCGTGGATCGATTCCTGGAACACTCCCGCATCATGATCTTCGGCCAGGGCGAGGACGAGTCTGTCTACCTGTCATCGGCCGACTGGATGCCTCGCAATCTGGATCGGCGCGTGGAAACCGTGTTCCCCATCGAGGCGCCCGACCTGAAGGAGCGCACGGTCCGCGAGGTTTGGGATTCGAGCATCGGCGACAACGTGAAGCGCCGCATCCTTCAGGCCGACGGTTCGTATATACGCGCCGCGCGAAAGGACGGAGAGCCAACCCTCCGCGCCCAGGAGGCCTTCATGGAAGTGGAGTTGGAATTGCGAAGCAAGATCACCACTCCCGATCCGCTCGCCGCGGCCCAGATAACCGTCCACGCCGCCGACGCCCCCGCGCCTCTCCGACCGGCCAAACCCGCCGCGCGCAACTACCGCCCCCATCGCAACGGCGGAGGAAACCGGCTCTCGAATCTCTTCATATCGGCGGTGTCGCCGGCACAGGCCGAGGCCACGGCGGAAAAGCCTGGCGACGAAAGCAAGCACTGACCCGGGACTTTAGGCTGTGTTTGACAATTGCATTCGGCTTTCCGATGGCTGCGAACCTTCGCCCTGACGCGTCGCGATTCACCCACGATGAACCACATCGCCTCGTCATCGGCGCCATCGTCATGACTCGTTCTCGCTCAACGGACCAGCTCGAAGCCATTTATCAAACACAGCCTAGTCGCCCACGCTGTGGACCTTGGCGCCGATCCCCTTCATCTCGTCGTAGCCAGCGGGCTCCCGGTAATCCTTAAGCTCCGTCGCCATGAACTTCGCGAGGGAGACATGCTGGTCCATGAAGGAGCGCCGTTCCCGCTCCTTGTTTCCCTTCATGCGCTCCGCCTCGGCGGCCTTGATGACTTCGCTGACATACACGCCATAGCCCAGGGCCTTCTCCCGGACCTTGAACCCCGGGCGCGCCATCACCTCGCGAACGGCGGAGCGGATGTCCTCCTCGCGGAAGGGAGGCTTTACCACCGTGTTGCGCGACAGGTTTCGCGCCGCGGCGAGGTGCTTCGATTCCACAGAGGGTCCTTGAACGAAGACGGTCTCTATGTGAGAGAGGCGCGCGTTGGACTTCATCATCTGGGCCAGTTGCAGGCCCGAGTAGCGCTCCTCCTTGATGCCCGCCATCACGATGTCGGGCTGAAAGCGCGCGATCAATTCCACCGCGTCCACGGGATCCTCGAGCGGGAGGAATTCCGCGATTCCCTTCATGGCGCTGTGGCAGATTTCGAGCTGCTGGGGATGGTCGATCACCACAAGGACGCGGGGCTTCACGGCGGCGCCTGATTTCTGCTTTCCCAAGGCCGTCATGCGGCGCTGGGCCAGGATGTCCGCGGCACTCGGTTCCTTCGCCGCCGCAGGCGGGGCGACCGGTGGAGGCGCGGTCACTGGCTTCTGCGCCGGGGGCGTCCGTTCAACGGGCGGCGTCGGCACAGGAGCGGGGGGCTTCGCGGCAATCGACGGAGGCGGGGTCGGCTTGGCAGCGGGTTTTGGGTGTTCGGGTTCGGCGCCTTTCGGGCGACCGTAGATGACAGGCTTGCGGACGAATTCCTTGGAAATGCGTCCATAGTCGGGCGTGGGAGGCGGAGGGAGCGGAACGCCTGTATCGTCGGGGGCGGGCTTGGGCGCGGCACGCGGCGGCTCGGGCTCGGCGGGCCTTGGGTCTTCCTTCTGCCTACCGAAAACGCGATGGAGGCGCTTCTTCCCACCGCTCAGCCGCTCGGTTTCCATTCCGCCGAATTGCGGGGCGGAGGGCGCGGATTGCGGTGGTTCGTCGGGCTCGTCGCCGTCCGCCGCGCCCAAGGGCGTGGCATCGATCCGGGCGACTTCCTCGACCGTGAAGAGTTTCGGAACGAGCGGGGTCTTTTCCTTCTCGAAGAACGCCTGGATGCGGTCGATCAGGTGGGCGCTGTTGAAGGGCTTCTCGATGTAGTCCCGCCCGCCGACGGACATCGCCTCTTCTCGGACTTCCTTGGCGGAGCACGCCGTCAGGAAGAAAACGGGAACCTTGCTGAATGCCGGATTCTTCTGGATCGAGCGGCAGCAGGAGATGCCGTTCATGATCGGCATCGTGATGTCCACCAGCAACAGGTCCGGCTGGCTGCGCTCGATCTTCTCGATCGCGTCCAGGCCATTCTGGGCCTGCACCGTTTCAAACTCGGTACCCAGCAACGTGGTCACCACGAAGCGCACGTCCGCGTCGTCGTCCACCACCATGATGCGGTACTTCGCCATCGATCCGTCTCCGCGCCGCTAATTGCGATTCCACGCCCGGACGCCGGGCGTCCGTCACCCGAAGCATGGTGCGGAATCCTAGCGCCGACAACCGTCGTGGCAAGCCGATTGCCGCCTGCTAGTAGAGGAGCCAATCTTTCGCAGAGGAAGTCGCCACCAGTTCCAGGCCATCGAAACCGGTGTCCGCCACGACATTGTCGCCCCTGAAATCGGACGTCAATCCATGGACGATTCGCACGGTTCCAACGGCCGCCAAGGTCGATGTCAGATTGGTGCTAAGGCCGCCGTTCGCCGCGGAGAAGTTCCCCGGTGTCACATTGAACACAATGGGCTGCCACGTTCCTGGCGATACCGTCACGGGCGATGTGGACCACCACCCCCCGGGTCCTTCCGCCGCCAGGCGGAGGCTGAGGGTTGTTGAGCCAAAGTTTGCCACGTTGGCGCGGACCTCGGTGTAGCCGGACGAGGTCCAGTTGCCAGCCCAAGGCGATACGGACTTGAAGAACACCAGCTTTCCGCCCGCGCCGGAGCCCGTCGCCTGGACGCGCAGATAGTTATCCCCCGCACCCAAAGGACCGTCGTTCGCAACGTTGGACGGCGGGCTGGGGTGCGAGCCGCCGCTACCCCAATCTTGGGTCGTGCCGTCCTCGAAGTCATCCAATGCCAGGGCCATCGAGGTGGGCATCACGGCAAGAAACGATAGCAAAGTCATCAATCCGCGCATCGCGCAATCTCCAGAAGTTGGTTTCGACACAAGTGCAAGAGCATCGGAAGTCCGGATTTTTCCAATCCCGCGGCTTTCATTTGCGCTGACCGATGTTTGGCCCTGTTGGGGAATCCCTTGCCCGGCTCGATAATCTCCGACTCAAGTTGAAGGACCATCAACTGGAGTCCCCCAGATGTTCAACCCTGAAAGTGTCCGCAACGCCGCCGAACTTCTCGCCCTTGCCGTGGCGTCGCGCCCGCGGCCCCGAATCTTCGCCGGGCCGGATGGCTTTGTGGACGAGATTATCCAAGTGGTGGATACGCGTTACGATGCCACGCGCTACGATCCGATCCGAACGATCACCGACTACGCGGCGCGCCTTGCCGGTGCCGCCGGGAAGTCCACCAATGTCGAGTTCGTAGTCCGCGAGGTAAAGAGCGGCGGCAACGGCCCCCTGATGAGCGAGGCATTCGGTCGCCTTGGCGGATACGTGAAGTACGTTGGCGCGGTTGGCTGGCCCCTGCTCGATCCTATTTTCGCCCACTTGAAGGAATACGGCGAGGTTGTCCCCATCGCCCCCGCCGCCCAGACGCTTGCCGCGGAGTTCGAGGACGGCAAGATCATGCACGGCAAGCACCAGTCCCTGAAGGACATCACCTGGGACAACCTGACGGCGCGGATGGGTGGGCTTGACGCGCTGGACGCCAGTCTCCGCGACGCCGACCTGGTGGCACTGATCAACTGGACGATGCTGCCGTACCTGACGGATGTGTTCGAGGGAGTGCTCACCCGCCTCCCCGAGCTGGGTGGCGACGTGCCTCGGTTTTTCTTCTTCGATCTTTGCGATCCAGAGAAACGCACGCGCGAGGACCTCGTCCGCGCGCTCGACGTCATCGGAGCCTTCGCTGCCCACGCGCCGAACGTGGTACTGGGGCTGAACGAGAAGGAGTCGCTCTCCGTCTGCTCGGCGCTCGGTCTGCCAACCGGCGCAGACGACGCGGCGGCCCTGATCGACCGGGCGCGGCGCATCGCCGGCGCCACGGGCGCCACGGAGGTCGTGATCCACCCGACCCGCCTCGCCGCAGCGTGGAGCCGCGCGGAGGGCGAGGGTTCCACGCCCGGGCCATACTGCGCCGCACCGCGCCTGACTACCGGCGCGGGGGACCACTTCAACGGCGGATACATGTTTGCCCGGCTGTTGGGTCTTAGCCCCGCCAACGCCACGATCATCGGCAAGTGCGTATCGGGATTCTATGTGCGCGAGGGGCGCGGCCCCTCCGCACCCGAGATCGTTGCCTTCGCGGCGCGGTGGGCGGCGGGGACTCTGGACCCGTGGTCGGGACCAATACCGGCAAGGGGGGACTGACGGTGAACGAGGGCGCCTACTCCGCGATTTGCGCGCAGATCAATTCGGGATTCGAGATCCAGAAGCTTGTCCAATACATCGGATGGAAGCCGGATAAAATGGTCCGTTCCGGCGATGTATATCTCGTCCACTGCCCGATCCACCAGGACTCGGTTTTCCGGACGCTCGTGCTGAATCCGCGCAACAACACCTACCACTGCAAGCACGTGAACTGCGCCGGGAACAGGCCTTCGGACTTCCTCGATCTGCTGGTGAAGGTTTTCAACAAGAGCCTTCCCGAAGTGATCCATGACGTGGTGACGCACTTTGGACCTGAATACTTCCGCCTCTCCACCAAGCAGGTGGCGATCATCGGCGAACTGGTCAAGGTGGCTCGGGAACAGCGCCTGATCGAGAAGCCAGCCTAGCGCGCCATACAAGTCTGCGCCAACAGGACGCTTGCCGCCATCAACAGCAGCGTGGTCCAGTCGGGAATCGGTCGCGGCGATGAGCAGTGTCGCGCCACGAAAGGCCCGCAAAGCATGGAAGCCAAGCGCCAGCGCATTCTGGAAGGAAAGACCGCCTGGATCACCGGCGCCTCGCGCGGGATCGGCCGCGCCGTTGCCACGATCCTGGCCGAGGCCGGGGCCGAGGTCGTGCTCGGCGCGCGTTCGGAAGAGTCGCTGCGTCAGGCGGCGGAAGTCATCGCCTCCGCGGGTGGCAAGGCCCACGCCGTTGCCCTCGACGTTGCCAGCTGGGCCAGCGCGGAAGCATTCGCCGCGCGCGCGCTCGAAATCGCTGGCCCCCCCGCGATTCTCGTCAACAACGCGGGGCTCGGAATCTTCAGGGAAGTCGACGCAATGGCGGTGGAGGACTTCGACCGCCAGATCGATATCAACCTCAAGGGCCCGTGGTACATGGCGCGCCTCGCGATTCCACACATGAAGCGCCTTGGCGGTGGCGACATCGTCAACATCGGGTCGATTGCAGGCACCGCGGCCTTCAAGCGCGGCAGCGCCTACTGCGCCGCCAAGGCAGGACTCCGCGCGATGACCGAGGCACTGATGCACGACCTTCGCGAACATTCGATCCGCACCACACTGATCGCTCCGGGTTCCGTGGAGACAGGCTTTCATCGCGTCGCGCTTCCCTCCGGCCACCATAACGATCAGTCATGGATGCTGGAACCCGAGACCATCGCGGAGGCGGTGCTCCACGCGCTCTCGGCGCCTGCGGGAACGCTTGTGAGCAGCTACGAGATTCGCCCCCTCGGCACCGGCAAGTAACCCACACCAGTCGGAAGGAACCAAGCGATCATGAGTGCAAAACTCGGTTTCATCGGCGGCGGCAACATGGCCGAGGCCATTATCGGCGGCGTGATTCGCGGCGTCATCCTGCCTCCGGAGGACATCCTCGTCACCGACATTTCGGATGCGCGCCGCGCGTTCCTCGTCGAGCGCTACGGCGTGAAGGCCATCGAGTCCAACCGCGAACTTGTCCGCCGGTCGGAGGTGGTTCTCTTTGCCGTCAAGCCCCAGACGATGGGTGCGGTGCTTGCGGAAATCGCCCCTGAATCGCATGGCGAACACCTCTTCCTCAGCATCTGCGCCGGCACGCGCACGTCGCGAATCGAGGAGGGGCTACGCAATCCGGCCAACCCGATGCCGCGCGTCGTCCGCGTGATGCCCAACACCCCCGCGCTCATCGGCCTTGGCGTCGCCGGGGTCAGCCTCGGGCTCCACGCGCGGCTGGAGGATCTCGATTTCCCGCGCCGCATTTTCGAGGCCATCGGCACCGTGACAACCATGCCAGAATCGATGATGGACGCCGTCACGGCCCTCACGGGGAGTGGCCCCGCCTACGTCTTTCATCTCATCGAGTCCCTGATCGACGCCGGAATTGCAGTCGGCTTTGCCGAGGAGGATGCGCGCAAGATGGTGATCCAGATGGTCCTCGGCTCGGCGACACTTGCCAGCCAATCCGACAAGAGCCCCGCCGAGCTGCGCCGCGCCGTCACATCGCCCGGCGGAACCACGGCGGCGGGAATCGCCGTGCTGGAATCGCGCGAAGTGAAGAATGCGTATATCGACTGCGTGAAGGCGGCGACGCGGCGCGGGGAGGAGTTGTCAGGTGGGTGAGCGCGCCGAAACCTTTGATACGTTTCTGCGGGAGCGGCTCGATCCTCTTTTCTCGCGCCCTCCGCACGAGTTCTATCCCCAGGCCATCGCGCTGATTGAGGCCGCAATGCCTGAAATGCCCACGGCAGCGGATCGCTCGGAAGCCTATCACTGGCTCGGCATGATGCATCAGGTGTCGGCTGCAGAGGCGCTGCGCGCGGATGACGTCGCCGGTGCGCGCGAGCGTTTTGCCCTGATGGAGGAGTTCCTCGCGAAGTCCATCGACGAGGTGCCCGATAACCTGTCGTCGCGGCGACTGCTCGCTCGCTATTATCTCACGTTTGGCGAGGACTCCGCCGCCGCGCTTGAGCTGCTCGATATTCCTTCCGAGTGGCTGGATGCCGTTTCCGCAAGCAATCCCGCGCTGGAACACGAATGGCTGGGACTTCGCGGAGTTGCCCATGCGCTCGGCGACAATCCCAATGCCGCCATCGCCGCTCTCGACGCCGCGTATCACGAACGATTCGTAGGAGTGCTCGACCCGAGCGAGGTCGATGTCTCGCCGATCAAATTCCTGCTGGGCCGCGGCATTCGGCTGGAGGCGCAGAGCGCCGCTGCATTGCGCGATCGCCTGCTAGAGTTCGGTGTTGGACCTGAGACTCCCGTGGTGAACACGCTGGAAAGAATTGCCGCCGGCTAGATCGCTCCCCGCCTCTCAAACCACTCCGCGATCCCTTCGCCCACGCGGTTTGCGTTGGCCATGCATGTGTAGGTGAGCCCCTTGGCCGGGAGCGTCGGGAACACGGAGCCATCCACCACAAACACATCGTCGGCACCGCGCAGGCTTCCGTCTGGGCGCGTCGTCAGCGGCGCGGAGTTTTCGCTCATCGGGAGCGTTCCCGCATAGTGGATGCTGGAACCCTCGCCGGGATCGATGCGCTTCAGGGGTATGCAGCCCAGGCGCGGGAAGAGGCGCATCAGTTCGCGCTCGCGGCTCATTCGCAACGCGGTCTCGTCGTCGGTCGGGCTATAGTGAACCGAGAGGCGTCCCGTCTCCGCATCTTGCAGTTTGAGGGACTTCCACTCCGCCGGATCGTCGCGATGATGCACACCCACAATCACAAAGGCCGACTGGAGCAGCCGCATCACGCGGATCGATTCGCGCACCGGGAGCGGGGATTCCTTCACGAGCTTGAACGTCAGCAGCGAGCGGTAGGAATACACCTGCGCCTGCAACAGCGCCGCCTTCTCGTCGGCCGGTCGGTGGTACATCATCACTTGCGTCAGGCTGTGCCGCCGGTCGCGCGTGGGGCCAAACAACGACTTTATCACGAGGCACGGGTAGTAGGTGTAGGGGTTGCTGAGGAGCGGCACAGGCGCGCCCACGGCCCCCAGAGAGCGCAGCACAATGCGCGCCGTGCCGATGGCGCCCGCGGCCAGGACAAGTCGGCGGCACTCGAAATCGATGCCCACCTGCGCCGCCAGGTCGCGCCCCAGCACCCGGACGCCGCCATTTGTCAGACGCGCAAACGAATCGACCTGCATCGGGGAAAGATACTCGAAGTTGCTGTGCCGCCGAAGCTCCTCCAGCGTATAGCGCGGGCGATAAACACCGCCGTCGGCATCGCTCCAGAATTCCATGTCCAGATAGCGCGTCGGCCCGCGACCGCGAAACCGGCGCGTCGCCATCGCAAGGCGCGGATGGCCCAGATGCAGGCCGCGATCGTTGAACCATTCGCGGCGCCGCGCATAGGCGCTCCGAATGCGAACGGCGTTGCTGTCTATACGCGCGGGCGGAAGCAGAAACGGAGACGCGCCATAGTAGCTGTCCAGATCATCCTCGTCGGTGCCACAGATTCCCACGCGCCGCGCCACGGCGTCGTAGTGGGGCTGCAAGTCATGGCGCGTGATCGGCCACCCGGCCAGATCCTCGTCGGTATAGGGCGGCGTCGCGGCGCCCCATCCCGCGGCCAGCCCGCCCAGCGCCAGCGATTGCATGGCGTGGAACTCGGGCGAATCGATGGGGAGCTTCCCCAGCGCGGCGGCCAGGTGCTGGCGCGGTGGAGTGAGCTGGGCCCCCACGCGGACGGGGCCGAGGGGAATGCCCTCGAAGTCGTCGCCAAGGAAGTAGCGATGCTGGCTCGTATCGCTTCGGCGGATCTGCTCGAAGCCGCGCGCGGGAATCAGGTTGCCATAGCGGCGATCCTCCTCGCCCACGTCCACCATCGCGACGCGGAGCCCCGCCTCCACCAGCGGATAGGCTGCGTGGACGGCGCTGGCGCCGGACCCCACCACGGCAACGTCGATCATGCGCGAATCACGGCGAGAAGGATCACCGCGCCCGCAACCGCCTTGGCCGCCGCGACGGCGCCATGCCACGCAATCTCTGGCAGCAGCGTCCACGGCGCGCGGCGCTCTGGCAGGAAACGGTCGGCGCCTTTCGGGGTCGTCTCCAGAATCGCCGTCGCGATCAGGAGCCGCTGGCGGAGCTGGGCGTCCTTGCGCAGAAGCCCACAGGCCGCATCCAGCGGGCCCAGGCTCCACGGGTTCGATTGTATATACTCCAGGATTCGGCGATCCGAGGAGGCGGGCGCCGGGAGCAGTCGCTCCACGGCGCGGCGGTATCGCTCCACAAGCTGTGGCTCGGGATCGCGCCCGACCAGATAGCGCGCCATCCGACGGCACTCCTCCGCGTTTTCCATCGCGTGCTGTGCCTGGCTGGCGTTCATCGGCCTTAGCCCATATCGATCGTTGGCGTGCTCCGCTTGTCCTCAAAGGCGCGATGAATCGCGCGGACGGCGTCGTCGAGGTCCGATTCCGAGATCACGCAGGAGACCTTGATTTCCGACGTGCTGATCATCTGGATATTGATGTCGTTGGCGGCCAGCGCCTCGAACATCCGCGATGCCACGCTGGCGTGCGACCGCATTCCCACTCCCACGGCGCTGACCTTGGCGATGGTGTTGTCGCCGATGATCTCGCGCGCCTTCAGCTCCTTCGCCACCTCGCGCGCCACGGCAATCGCGGCGTCGTAGTCGCTCCGCGAAACGGTGAAGCTGATGTCGTTGTGGCCTTCCTGCGCCGTGTTCTGGATGATCATGTCCACCACGATCCCCTTGGCGCCGATGCGGCTGAACACCTTGGCCGCGATTCCCGGCGTGTCGGGTACGCCCAGGATGGTGATCTTGGCCTCGCCGCGATTGAAGGCCACGCCACTGACGACCACGTCTTCCATTTCTTTCTCCTCGGGAACGACCCACGTTCCCACATTGTCGTGAAGGAAACTGCGCACGTGAAGGGGAACGCCGTAGTTCTTGGCGAACTCCACGCTGCGGGACTGGAGCACTCCGGCGCCCAGAGACGCCAGCTCCAGCATCTCGTCATAGCTGATGCGGTCGATCTTGTAGGCCGACGGGCATACGCGGGGATCGGTCGTATAGATGCCGTCCACGTCCTTGTAGAACTCGCAGACGTCCGCTCGGATCGCCGCAGCCAGCGCGACCGCCGTGATGTCCGACCCGCCCCGGCCCAGCGTTGTGTATTCCTGGTCCGCCGTGGCGCCCTGAAATCCCGCGATCACGGGGACAATGCCCTCCGCGATGGTGCTCTCCAGGCGCTCGGTCTGGATGCTGCGGATGCGCGCCTTGCCAAAGAGGCTCTCGGTCAGGATGCCGACCTGGTGGCCAGTGAAACTGCGGCTCGGAATGCCAAGCGACTCCAGCGCGATCGCCACCAGGGCGATGGCCTGCTGCTCGCCGGTGGACATCAGCATGTCCAGCTCCCGAGCGGGCGCGTTCTTCATAATGCTCTGGGCCATCGCGATCAGGCGGTTAGTGGCGTCGCCCATGGCCGACACCACCACGACCACGTTGTTCCCTTGGTCGCGGGTCTTCTTCACAACATGGGCGACGTGAAGGAATTTTTCCGCGATGAACTGCGCGCCATAGAGCTGGCTCGTGTCGCCGCCGCCGGACTTCCCCTTCCCCTTGTCGCCAAGGGCGTCGCCGCCGTATTTTTGAACGATCAGGCCCAACGGAATCCCCCGCGGAGGCTGGAATTTCGGGCTCGCCACGCGCCCCCGGTAAGCGCCGCAAAAGTCGCGGCATGGGGGGTGGGGCTGTCAAGCGGGGTTGCGGCTTGCGACCAGGAGGCCCAAACCGCGCGCCTTTGTTGGATTGCCCCCGGTCCGAAGATGTGGGCTGTTCTTCAACAGCATGCCGTGCGCATCCTTTTCTCGACTTGGATTGGACTACCCCCATGAAGAAGCTCCTCTGGATGTTACTGGCGATCATCGTCTCGCCCCTTGCGGTCGCCCTGCTGGAAGGTTTCACGTTCCATTTCTGGCTGAATTTGATTCTATGGCTCGTCTCCTTCTCGGTGCTCGGAATCATTCACGCCTGGTATTTGATTCTTACAAAAGATTACCCTCAGACGAGCTAATCCGCTCCTGAACCGCCTTACCCCATTTTCCCGACAGGCTACCGCATTGAACGTCCTCTTCTTCGGCACTCCCCAGTTCGCCGTCCCCACGTTGGAGCGCCTTCTCGAATCCTCGCACCGCGTAGTAGCGGTGGTCACCCAGCCCGACAAGCCGGCGGGCCGCGGGCGTAAGTTGACGCCGCCCGCCGTGAAGGATGCAGCCCTCGCCCACGGCCTGACGGTGCTCCAGCCAGAGTCCGTCCGGACTGACGAGTTCGCCGCCGAACTCGCCAAATACAACGCCGACGTGGCCGTGGTGGTCGCATACGGCAAGATTCTGCCCAAGCGCATTCTCACCACGCCGCGCCACGGCTGCCTCAACGTCCATGCCTCGATCCTCCCCAAGTATCGCGGCGCGGCGCCGATCCAGTGGGCCCTTATCAACGGAGAATCCACGACCGGCGTCACCATCATGCAGATGGACGAGGGCATGGACACCGGCCCCATCATCGAGATCGTCGAGGTGGAGATTCTGGAGGACGACGATGCGATCTCCGTGGCGGCGATGCTGTCGCTGACGGGAGCCGCGTCGATGGTGGATATCCTTGATCGGCTGGAGCGCGATGGGCGCCTCGAAAGCACCCCGCAGGATCATTCCCAGGCCTCGAAGGCCCCCCTCATCAAGCGCGACATGGCTCTCCTCGATTGGTCCGATTCCGCCGAGAAGATTATCCTCGCCATCCGCGGATTTCAGCCGTGGCCCAAGGCCTACACACACAACGACGGCAAGGAACTCAAGATACTTGGCGCCGATGGCTGCTCGCCCGACTGGGTCTCCACGGCGGCGTTCGAGGACGCGGTGCCGACAGGCACCGTGGTTGACGTGTTCAAGGGCCGTGGCTTCGTCGTCCGCGCAGGCGGAGAGAAGGGCCTGGTCCTGGTGACGCGCGTCCAGCCCGAGGGCCGCGCCGAAATGACCGCCGATGACTTCGTCAACGGCGGGGGAGTGGACATCGGAACCCGCCTCGGTACCTGATACATTGCAAGAAAACGCTGGCGCGGGGCCGCGCCAGCGGACTAGCCTCGTCAAGAAGTTGCCGCATTCCAGCCATCGCACTCACCGAGGAGCTTCCCTTGAAATCGCGCGGAAAAGTCGTCATCGCCGGAGTCCTTCTCCTGACTGTCGGCGCGGCTGTCGCCGCCGGAACCAGCAACGGTTGGCTGGGCAGCTTCTTTAGCCTCCACCCAGAGAAGAGCGCCGTCGATATCGGCGACCAGTCGGCCTCGCACCGCCACCACGGCCCCGCCACGCCCGATGGGCGTGCTGCGCTCCACGCCCACGACGGCGCGCGTCACCCCCTCGGCTCGGCCGAGTTTGGCGGGTTCAAGCTCGATGTGACTCAGGTTGGCGGTTTTTCCGCTGGTGGCCTCGGCACCTTCGAGGTTTCCCACATCGGAACCGGCGACGCCCCGCGCTTTGTCACGACGTGGATTGGCACAGCGGACGGCGTTGGTTCCGGGCGAGGGCTGATCCGCGACTTCGATCCGGCAAGCGGCGACCACGCGCATGTCTCGGTTCCCAATCCGATTCCCGCCGGTGCGGAGCTATGGATCGAGTATTATTCTCAGAATGCCGGCATCGTGAAGCGGAGCTTTCTTCTCGCGCCGGAGTAGTCGGAAAGTGCGTCACTTGCGCCGTCGCGCCTTCACGCTCATCGAGCTGCTGATCGTCGTCACCGTCATCGCGATTCTGGCAGCCATCGGGCTGTCGAACTTCCGCCTCGCCAGCGAGCGCGCGTGGAAGGTCTCCGATGCGTCGAACCTCCGCACTGTCGGTATCGGGCTCCAATCGTACCATGTTGATTTCGGGCGCTTCCCCCCTGCCGACCGCGAGGCGGGTCCATTCATGTCGCACACAGCCGGCTTCACCGGCAGCGGGAACGGTCCCGCCGCCGGGGGCTCTTGGGATGGCGTGCCGTGGCTGCTGGTGGAGCGGCGCTATGTCGGCGACTGGCACGCACTCTTCAATCCCAAGTATCTGCGTCTCTACAACGGAGGAGAGACGATCCGCGGGGGCCATCCCCGCTTCCACAATTTCCGCTACGCCTACAACAGCGCGGCCCTCTCCAGCGGCGGCGCCGCCGGGGGAGCCGGGAACGTAAACAGCGGCACCGTGTGGATCGTGCGGAACCTCTACCTCGACCCGCGCGATGGCTTCTATGGCGCATCGTATCCCAACTATCCCGCCGACTACCGTTTTCCGTGGGGAGAAGGCAACGACGAGGGCCTGATGGAGCACGTGCTCTATAGCGACATGGCCGTGAAGACCGAAAAGGTTAGGTAGCGGCGGTGAGGGACGGGGAGACTTCAACTCGCAACAGACCCCCCGGACCATTGCGCGCCACGCTCCTCCCCGCCTTTCGCCGCCGCTACCTTTGGCTATCTTTCAAGTGATTGACCCTGAATCCGACTCTCGCACAAATTGCACTGCTCTTGATCGCCCTCCGGAGACTCGTTCGATGACCGGCAAGGAAGTCCTGAAACTGTTGACCAGGAATGGTTGGAGGGTGTCACGCAATGCAGGTTCGCAACACATCATGGTGCATCCTGATTTTTCTCACTCCATCGCAGTGCCCGCTCACAATCACGAGATCGCCACCGGAACCCTTCACAAGGTCCTGAGAGATGCAAAGCTCAAGTAAGGAGAAGCATCGATGAAGTACATCGTAGAAGTTGATTGCGGCGAACCGGGTCAGATTGCCTATGGTGCCAGTGTGCCCGCAATTCCGGGCTGCTTTACAACCGGCGAGTCCCTCGCCGAGTTGAGGGGCAACCGGATCGAAGTGATCGACGCGATGCGCGAGGTTGCCCGCGAAGAAGGCTGGGCCGTCCCCGACGCGCCCACCGGCTTCATCCTCCAGATTGAAGTCGCCGTCTAGCCTCACTCTCCCGTCCTCCTTTCTCGCTGCCAAACTATTGCCCCGCGCCCGCGATCAGCGCCTTGGCCTGCCTCACGAGCCCCGCGAACTCCTTGCGATGCCCGTTCGGGTCGGCGGAGGCGCTTCCCTCCGCCAGTTCCGCCAAGTGATCCAGGTTGAGCAGCCCGCGATAGCGCGACTCGCTCAGCGCCATGCCGAAGCTGGCGACCGACGCCGCAAAGATGAAGTCGTCGCTCGCGGCGTTTAGGCTTAGTCCGGTGTCGCGCCCGCGCGTAGAAATCAGCGTGGAGGTGTCGCCATCGGGCTGCTTGTAGCGCAGATTCACCAGAAGCAGGTCCTCCGCCGCGAAGGTCGGCGCGTCGGGGCGCTCTGCCACTTCCTCGCCTCCCGTGGGGAGTTCCAGTTCAATGCCGTGGGGCACCACCTCATAGAGCGCCGTCACCGTGTGCCCAGCGCCGATCTCGCCCGCGTCCTTCGTGTCGTCGGCGAAATCCGCGTGGGCCAGCATCCGGTTCTCGTATCCCACCAGGCGATACGCTTGGACGCGAGCCGGGTTGAACTCGACCTGGATCTTCACGTCCTTGGCGATGGTCATCGTGGTGCCGCTCATCTGCTCCACCAGAACCTTGCGGCCTTCCTTGATCGAGTCCAGATAGGCGTAGTTGCCGTTCCCTTTGTTGGTGATTTCCTCCATCATCGCGTCGTTCATATTGCCGCGCCCGACACCGAGGACTGTGAGGAACACGCCAGACTTCGCGCGCTCCTGCACCAGGCTCACCATTCCCTCCGTGCTCGTCGTGCCCACGTTGAAGTCGCCATCCGTCGCGAGAATCACACGGTTGATTCCGCCTTCGACGAAATTGGCCTGGGCCACGTCATAGGCCAGTTGGATTCCCGCGCCGCCAGCGGTGGAGCCACCCGCGCCGAGACGATCCAGCGCGCCAAGAATCGCGGTCTTGTCGGCGCCGCTCGTCGGCGGGAGCACCAGACCCGCCGCGCCTGCATAGACCACGATGCTGACCCGGTCGTTGGCGTTGAGTGTTTCCGTCATTTCCGCCAGCGATTGCTTCACCAACGGCAGGCGATCCTGACCACTCATCGATCCCGAAACATCCAGGAGGAAGACCATGTTGCTCGCGGGCCGCGCCGAGATGTCCACGTTCTTGCCGTGCAGTCCGATGCGGACGAGTCGGTGCTCCAGCTCCCACGGGCACCCGGCCACCTCCACCGACGCGGAGAACGGATCCCCGTTGATGGGCTCGGGATACGAGTAGGGGAAATAGTTGATCATCTCCTCGATGCGGACGGCATCTGGATTCGGCACCTGCCCGGCGTTGATCATGCTGCGGATGTTGGAGTAGCTCGCCGTGTCCACGTCGATAGAGAACGTGGACATGGGATCAATGGTGGCCAGCTTGAAGGGCTTCTCGTCGAGCGTCGTATAGCGGTCGCCGGGATACTTCTCCATGGTCCCCGAATTCGCCCAGATCGGCTGGGCATCCGGCGCGCCGTTCTTCACGCGCCAGACGTCGCCATCGGAGACGGTACCGTTGGAGGGATCGTAAGCGAAGGTTTGTCCTGGCGCGGGGGGTTGGGTGCTGGCCCCGACCTGCGCGGATCGACGAGCGAATAAGTTCTCCCTTCGCGCCAATGCCGGCTGTCCCGCGGAACTCGTCGGCGTGAAGTCCTGATTTCGGAATGCCAACTCTCCAGCCGGTCTCGCAACTCGATCCGTAATGGTCACCGTTGGAAACGGCGTGTCATTGAACGTCGGCGCGATACCGTGCTCGCTTGGTGGCGAAGAATTCGCGGGGAGACTGCTTCCAGCCGCACCATACTCGCCGAGGTTCAGTTCATCCTTGAACGCATAGACGTGTTCCGTCGAGGAAGGGGACCCCGTCGTGGCAACCGGCAGTTTCTTGGACTCCTCGGCCGTGACGGATACCTCATTCTTCTCCCGGCTTGTCGTACCACACCCAGCAATCAGCCCCGCGCCCAGCGCCAACATCCAGTAACGCTTCATGATCGCTTCTCCTTTTGGTCAATGCACAACGGTGGGTTGGTCGGTACCTCGCCCGTGTGGGGCTGTCGAGTCCCACCCGGCACAGGGTGGTCTGTATTGTCAGACTTCGTATGGCTTGGCGCTTCTTGCTATTCCCGACTGTGTAACGGCGGGGAAGTTTGGCGGATCGTTTACCGATGTGTGAATTTTTTTGGGTGCCCCCGCGCCTGTGCCCCCATTGAATCCCGCTCGCCAGTATCACCAGTTGCCATCAGGACACGCCCCGGCCCCATGAATTTCCAGCATTCAGCAATCAGGACGGTCATCTTCGACCTCGACGGGACATTGATCG